>ENA-OSET01000748-OSET01000748.1-sediment-metagenome-genome-assembly--contig:-NODE-748-length-35498-cov-10.610768_pt1 | contig 35498 bp, 22 predicted proteins | sample MGYA00237882_ERZ534229 | MGnify/ENA primary metagenome ERZ534229 (study PRJEB26408, sample SAMN06266212) | sediment metagenome | isolation source: Hudson Canyon methane seep mesocosm | place... | reverse complement strand
TCATATGCCGCTTTATCATCTACCGGGTCAAGGCCATTCAGTTCAGTATTGAGCGCTGTTAGCTCCGTATTAAGGGTGGTTAACTTACTATTCAGTGTCGAAGTCTCGGTATTGAGTGTTATCAGCTCTGTTGCAAGTTCCTCATACTTAGCTTGAGCTGAGTCTCGCTCACCCGCGACAGTATCTCGCTCATCTACAATCACAGCACGTAGCGCTGAGATTTGCGTTACTTCCCGCTGTTTTAATTCAAGTTCGGTTTCTGTTGTGGCACCCGTAAATTTGAAATTACTATCCTCAACGCCCCCATCAACATAACCCAAGTCTTCAAGTTTCTGATTTAAATAGTCGATTTCATTTTCATAGGCAAGAATTGCAATCGCCAGTTCTCCCGTATTGCCGTCGTCGCCCACGGAATATTCAGCGATCAATTCCTGCAGTTCAGTAATTCGTCCACGTATATCATCCGTTAAACTAAATGTGCCACCATCTGTGAATTGGATGCCTTTATCGCCGGAAACTACAACATCATTGACTGTTTTTATTGCTGTCAATGATTGGCGACTAGGATCAATATCAGAAAAGGAAATTTCTAATTTCTGTCTTGCTTCTATTCCGACTCGTACCTCTGCCTGTTGCGCAATCGTAACAATGCTGCTGGATTTTTCAGTAGAAGATCCGCCATTACGGTCAAACGAAACCTCTTCGGCACCAAATATGCCCCCAATACCATTGACAACGGCTGCGAGCGTTTCACTATATATATCTTTACCCACACCTTTACCAGAAGCAGCTATATCACCCTCTGTGGCGGTCAGCACAATATCACGCACCGCCGCTATGTCGGCACCGGTGCCTATATTGATATTATTAGTGGTCGCAACGAATGCATCGGCAACGGGGTCATGTAACAACGGAAACGCTGATTTGTTCCATAGGTCTGAACGTGCGGTAACCGATATATCATTATCATTACCCTGGCTATCAATGCCGGCGCCGAGTCGGATGTCACGCAAAGACAACAGCTCAGCATTCTTGTTAATGTTAATTGTATTAGCCGCCGCAAAGTTAGAGGTGGCATCACCAAAGGGCACACCGGCCAAACCAAAAACATCGACGGCAACAGTGGTGGCAATATTGGCGACCGCCCTGGCCCCCATATTCAAATCACCCACGGCTTTAACGACAGCGCCCTGGTCAACATTAACTGCGGCATTATTCTCCACGGCATTGATGGTAGATACGCCTTTGGCTAGCGCGATGGCACCGCCGGCGTTCATTTTGACCTTGTCTTTTGCCGTTACCTGGTTGAACGCATCAATCTCAAAGGTACCCGGGTTAAAGCGGCTACCGGTTTGCGCCAGCACAGTATTTTCACCGATATTGACTTCGGTATTATTGCTCATCGAGGTTTTGCTACTGGCCGCCGGCAAATCAATTAAGCCGCCTGAGCCAGAAATAACATTCCAACCGTCCATGGTTTTATCAACAATATTGATTGCGTCTATATCAACAGCAGTCGCCTCAACATCGAGGCCCTTACCAAGGTCTGCCCCGACAGTTGAATTACTTTTGTTGCTGGCCGTTGCGCCACTCGCACCAGCGAGGGAAGCATTGCTGCTGTCGACTTTGGCATTGAATACCGATCGGTGTTTAGCGTTGATCACCAGCGAGTCCACCGCAATGTCGTTAGCTGCTGTATTATCACCGATATAAGCTCTGGTATTACTCCCCATCAGGGTATTGGCCTCAGATGCAGAACCTGAAACAACACCGCCAGACCCCGAAACAGAGTCGGCATAGTTTTCGTTTTTACTGTCTGCCGTAATCGATGCATTACCGCCGCTGATATCGACATCATCGCCGACAAAGGCCTGCACATTACTCGTTGTGATCGACTCAGATTGGTTAAAGCCCGCTGCAATAATACCGCCATTAATGCCGGTTACATCAGCGCGCTGTCTGCTGGCATTTTCTGCGATGACATTCAAGGCACTGCCAATACCCAAGGTAGAGCCAGAACCAATATAGCTTTGAACATTGATGGTATTAACCGCTATGCCGTCGGTGGCATTGAGGCCCAATAATAAACCACCGCCCGCGCCTAACGCATTGGCGCTAGCCGAATAGCCTGCTGGAGCTGATAACGCATTGCTGGCGGTTAACGATAAGACATCCGCCATTACCTGGTTATCGGCACCCAGCGCCGCCACCAGGCTTTGCTGAGACAATGCCTTCGCAAAGGAAGCACCAATTTTAACACCGCCGGCAACGCTGACACCGATACTGTTTGCATAAACATCTGGCGTTGTTGATGCCGATAAGCTCATGGTGCCCATATCGTCAAACGCTGAGCCATCCGCAGTTGATGCGGTTACCGATGAGGTATCCGTCGCCCGGGCATCGGCGCCCGTGCCCGCGGCAAATAAACCCGCTGCACCGGCTTTACTGAGCGCCGCCACTCTGCCGTTATTTTCAGCGCTAATGGCCAGGCTACTAATATTGGTGATGGGCTTACTACCACCAACGGTGGCTGTAATATTGGAATTTTTATAACTATTTGCAACAACAACGCCGACAGCACCTGCGCCAGCGGCTGCGCCTTTGGCATCGACCAGTATACTGCTACTGTCGGTTGCTTTCACATCAACAGCCGTACTACCTGTTACCGCCGATGCAAGGTTAGCACTCACGGTATTATCAATATTGGCGATTGCCACCGCCGCACCAATGCCAACAAGACCGGCAGCGCCGGCAAAAACATCAGTTTTAATCGTGCGATCTTGGCCCGCTACGTTGCCCGCACTGGCATTTAAAGTAAGGTTTTCTGCTTCAACGCTTACCTTTTCAGTAATATCCGCGGTAATCGTATTATTCACTTCCGTTAAGGCAAAAGCACCTCCAACACCTACCGCTCCGATGGCAACACCACCGACTTCAGCTGACGCCGTTGTGGCGTCTGCAGCCCTAACGTTAACTGAACCCGATTTTATAGTGGAGTTTCCTCTAATAGCTGCACCCGTGCGGTAGGCGTTATCGCCAACCGATTGTGTGGTCGCGACAGTTTTAACATCCGACTGCGTTTTAGCGTCTAGTGCTGCAATTTCAGCGCTGCTAATCGTGTCTTCGCCCTGCCCTTCCAGTAATTCTGTTTTACTGCCACCGGCCAGGTCATTGACCTTGGTCAAGGTACCACTGCCGTCTTTATCGAGTTCTTCAGCGCTATCACCCTCAAGCTCAGCACCAAATAAATTCACCTGCGCTGAACCGCCTACCCCAAGGGTTAAACCTGCACCTGCGGTTGCCGTTACATTATTGGCCAGCTTGCTGCTGTCAGCGGCAACGGTAACCTCACCGGCAACATCCGCGGTGCTGTCATTGATATCAGCAATGACGCGACTTTTAATAATATTAACCGTTGCACCCGCGCCAATACCGGCAGCACCACCACCGCCAATGGCTCCCGCAAGGCCATCAAGCCTAATGCCATCAGTAGCCGTAATACGTAAAGAGTCCAAAGGTGCGTCAGATGAACCGGCACGTACATTATCGACTTTTGCCTCAGTATTACTGGTTATAATATTAACGGCGGCCATACCGGCCACACCCACGCCGCCAGCGGCGGCAAAGCTAATTGCAGTCGTCTCATTACGAGTAGAGCTCTCAGCAGCAACACGGACTGCGCCAGCCGAACGTAACACTAAAGGCGCATCAGAAGCACCTTTGATATGGGCTGTTGTTCTGTTATTCACTAAATTGACACCAAATGTACCAGAACCGGCGAAAACAGCACCCCCTGCAGCGGCAAAGTCATAGAAGGCCGATTGATTATCGGCTTTAGCTACAACCGTCACCGAGCCGGCATCAACAACGCCCGTATTTTCAATATAGGCTTTAGTATCGGCATCAAATTTCAACACCGTGCCTGAGGCCGCTAAAGCGACACCACCACCGGCACCGCCCACGGCTATCGAATTTGCGCCCTGGCTTGCTGTTGCCTTAACGACTAAATCTGACTTCGCCTTAGTCTGACCGGCATCGACAATATAAGCTTGCGTACTACGATCAATAACCGAGGCATCGACTGCGGCGCCCAAACCGACAGCACCACCACCAATCGCACCGACAAAGGCATTAGTATAGGTATGATCCTCTGCCACTACCGCAAGGTTTTGGCGATCATTGGCACCGGCTTGTTGGTTAATACTGGCGCCATCATCAATATACGCTTTAGTTTCACCGCCGATAACATTAACGTTTGCGGTAGCGCCTAAACCGGCATACAAACCAATACCGGCCGTGGCGCCCAAGGTATCGATATTCTGACGGGAAGTGGCATTAATGGTAACACCGGTATTGTCTGTCTCGGCGTTTATTTTTGAGGCTAGATCTAACTTGTTATAAGTAGTGTCAGAACTACCATCGCCATCTTCGTCCTCTGCACCGTTCTTGGCTTGCTTTGCCTGACTGGCAATCACCTTACCAAAATTGAAATCACCGATACCATTACTGAGTCCTAGCCCGTCGCTACTGTTAGCTTGCGCACTGACTTTTGTGCCGGCACCGCTGATGTAAGCATTGGTTGAGCTATCTATCTGGTTAACGGAAACGGTAGCGCCTAAGCCGGCCCCACCGGCGCCAATAGCAACGGCACCTGCGAGCACATCGATATCATCGCTGCTGTCAGCCCGAACTGCGACGTTATTTTGTCCAATCACTTCAGCACCGTCATCAATATGGGCATCCACGGCATTATTCATCAGATTTACCGCCACCGAACCTGCCACGCCGACAGTACCGGAAACACTGGCACCCACCGCTGCCGTTTTAATGGTGGCATCACTGCTGGAGTCAACAACGATATTGTTACCGGCAATAGTACTACCGGCGCCGCTAATCCATGACCCAATCTGATTGTCAATACGGTTAACCGCCACCGCTGCGCCAATGGCGGCTGTGCCACCTATTTGCACCGATCCAGCGAGTGATTCAATAGTAGAGTTATCAGAGGCAACAACTTCGACATTGGCGGCAGTATTGGCTTGCTCACTATCTCTGACGGAAGCCGTAATGTTGTTGGCTATTTTGTTGGTCGCCGCCGACCCACCGATCGCGGCTGTGCCACCACCGCCTCCTGCCACTGCTAGCGTTTTAATTTCTGCATCGGAATGGGCATCGACCGACAGTGAATCGCTAACATCAATACTCGAGTCTTCAATCTCAGCGGTTAAAGCATTACTGATTTCATTGACCGCGACCGCTGCGCCAATAGCGGCTGTGCCACCTATTTGCACCGATCCAGCGAGTGATTCAATAATAGAATTATCAGCGGCAACAACTTCGATATTTAAGCCGCTGTTGGTTTGCTCAATATTTCTAATGGATGCATTGATTTGGTTTGCTATTTTGTTGGCGGCAGCCGACCCACCTATCGCTGCAGTGCCGCTACCCCCGCCCGCTACTGCTAGCGTAAGAATATTTGCCCTAGAACGGGCATTCACTGTCATTGAATCTACATTGATCGCTGAATTTCCAACATCAGCCATCACAGTGTTACTGACCTCGTTAATAGTGGCAGCCGCACCTATTGCAGCGGTTCCTGCTACTCCCACACTTCCACCGAGGGAATCAATGTCCGAATCATCACTGGCGCTAACGGTTAAGGTTTCGCCCGGCTCACTGTATGCAAGCTCGTCAACCAATGACTCGGTGGTATTATTAATAAAGTTAACAGCAACAGAACCATTAACAGTGAAGGTACCAGCCCCCGAACCTGCAACTGCAATCGATTCGATAGAAGCAGCGGTATTGCCATTACTGGTAATAGATGCCGCACGTAATCGCGACTGAGAGATGTGACTAGATACCGTATTGGCAAGATCATTAACCGCAACCGCCGCCCCAACAGCCCCCTTACCTGCGCCGCCAACTGCACCAGCGAGCGATTGAATGCTTGAATCATCACTGGCATTAACTGAAATAACCGCAGCTTTAATTTCAGATTCTACATTAGCCACCTTGGCTTCGGTGGTATTGGCCATCAAATTTACTGTTGCAGAACCATTGAAGGCCACCTTTCCTGCAGCGCCGCCGGCAACTGCTATGGCCTCGATTGTACTATCATTACTAGCATCAACATTGACAGTATTAGTCACTGCCAAATTTGTCAGGTCATTCAACCAGGCCTTGACTTGATTTTCCATCATATTAATCGCGACTGCAGCACCCACAGCCACTTTACCGGCACCGTTGAGTGAGCCTGCGAGTGATTTAATGGTTGAGTTGTCATTTGCCGCCAGCTCTAAATTTGCCGCTGACTGCTCGAATGCAGTCCCCGATAACGTTGCATCAGTAGCGTTGGAAATCTCATTTACCGTCACCGAAATGCCCACAGCTACCTTTTTGCCAGCACCACCGGCAACAGCGATGGTTTCTATAATGGCATCCGAAGCGGCATTAACACGGATATCACCGGCGGTATTAACGCTGCCATCTTGCAAGGAGGCACTAGTTGTATTTGCAATATTACTTACGGACACTGACGCCCCCAAAGCCGTACTCTTGGCAGAGAGCGCAACGGTGCCGGCAAGACTGGCAATGGCCGACTCATCGGCTGCATCGATGCTTATACTGTTCGCCGTTAAATCACTGTTATTGCTGCTCGCTGCGGTTTCATTAGCAATAGCACCTAAGGCCACTGAGCCATTTGCGGCCAGTTTACCCGTACCGCCACCAACACCAATCGCCACAGCAGTAATCGCTGCATTTGCTTTTGCATCGGCATCAATGACACTTGCCGTAATGGTTGAGTCGTCAATAGCAGTGGTCACTTTGTTGTTAATGTCGGTTTTCACCACCGACACGCCAATGTTATTTTTACCGACCTGCACTAGACCGGCTACGGCGACAATGCTATTACCATCGGCATCTTCCGCACCGGCATCACTGCCATCATAATCATAGTCATATTCACTCGCCGAATTCGTGAACAAGGAATCCAGGTTGCTATCGCCACCGCTATCGGACCCTAACAATTGCAACGAGTCGGCAACAGTGACCTTGGAGCCACTCGACATAGTTGCTGACGTTGTATTATCGATTTCTGAAAAGACAAAACTACCTGCCAAGCTATTGGTACCACTCCCACCACCGGCCGTAGCGGCGCCGGCGCCAATTTTGGCGGCATTTAGGCTGCGCTGCGATAAACTATCGAATTCACTAATCGTTGAACCAGTCACCTGACTGGTCACCGTATTACTAATCTCGCTTAAACTGACTGCAGCGCCAAAACCAGATTTACCACCAAAAAATAGTGAACCACCGCCAACACCAAGATTGGTCTTGTCGTAGGCGACGATATCAATCTGAGAGTCATCACTGCTGTCACCGGTAATAACACTTTCTTCTATTAACGCCTCAGTAGTATTGCGGGTATTACTTAAAGAAACTGAGCCGGCAACACTTGCAGACTTTCCTGAGTTTTTTCCTGAGGCATTAACCGCCATACCAATGCCAATAGCAAGTTGTTCTCCTGCTGACAATGCTCTAACGGCTACCGCCTTGGCGTTGTCCACCCCTGCACTTGAGATTTTAGCGTTTGTAGTATTTTCGATATCATTGAACGCAAAAGCGCCGGCGATAGCAGCACTATTTTTGGAGCTTTTTGCCTTCGCTTTCGTAAAAGAGGCTGAACCACTGCCGGCATCGATATCGACTTCATTAATCGCGGTAATCGCTAACTCTTTGGTAGCGACACGTGCCTTTTGCAATTTCGCTTCCGTTACAAAGGCTACTTGGTTAACGGAAGCAGCACCGGAGATGCCGATACCAAAGCTTGGCTTTGGGCTAGACTCATCCGCTTCGCCTTCTGGTGTGCCTGAGGCGCCTCCAGAGCTGGCTCTTGAACCATCCGCGGCGTCCCCAGACGACGCACTTGACGCATTATCACGCTGCGCGTTTACTGTAGCCGTTGCTTGATCTAATAAATTACCGACTTTACTTTTCGCTTCCGAAACTTTTGATAGCGGATTACTCGATGATTCATCAGAATTTGAAACAAGTGCGCCAGCAATAGCAATGGCATCCATAACACCGTCAGCATGCGCGGTAATTGACGTTTGATTTGATGTAACCGAAGCCACAGCCGGAATGGCCCCAACAGTATCAGAAGCATTTCCGATATAAGACCGTGTTTTAATATCAATATCATTCAGTGCAACAGAGAGACCGATACCTACCGCCTCTGATTTTGCAAAGCCGCCGGCAATAGTCCATAACGCTACGTTGGTGTCAGCCTCGACAGATACGCTGTCGGCACTTACACTTGCATTGGTTTCAATGAAAGAAGACGTAGTTTGGTTAACACCCAAATACGATACGGCACCATTAATTGAAACTCTGTCCGCACTCCCGCCCGCTTCCGCTATATTAATGGTGTTAATATTCGCCTCGGCATTAACATTTAAATCAATAGCAGCAATTGGATCGACCGTCATAACTGTCGCATTATCTTCAATATAAGCGATTGTATTCCCGCCAATGGTAATGACATCGGCTGAGCCACCAATTGCATCTTTCGCGGATGAGTTTGGTTTTTTCCCAGCTACCGTTAACAAACTTGTGTCGGTTGTTGCCTCGATATTGACAAGTCCACCGTCACCGATGACGTTAATAGTCGCCCCATCCGCTAGGTAAGATTTGGCGTTGGCCGTATAGTCAATCACATTCACCGAAGCAGACGCGCCAGCGCCCTTTGATTTCATACTATTTATCGCAGAACCTGTGATGAACAAGTCTGCAAATCCACCGGACAATTTATCATACAGCTCCCCGAGATCCGTGTAATCGAAATCCCATGGATAGTCGAGGGTTGAGCTAGAATCGACTGTGACATCTTTGGCAATTAGGTTCGCATTTGAATCGACGTAGGCTTCGGCTGAATTATTATAATTACCTATTGTTAAGGCTCCACCCGCGGTAAATTTTGCTCCCTTTCCGGAAGACGCCGCGACATCGGCGCCTATTTTAATGTCGTCCACAATACTAGCTTTGATCGTTGCCGTATCTGCAATCTCTGCGTGCGCGTTTTCAGCCAGCGAGGCAGTTGCTTGATTGTCTGCCTTCGCATAAGCCACCGCACCTGCAATATTGAACGTACCCTCTCCTGTTTGTTTAAAAAACTTATCGGCAACGCCATCACTTATTGGTGTCAAGGAGGTGGCTAACAAAGCCGAAGTTGCATTGGTCAGGTTGTTAAATTTATCGCCGATCCCCTGCGTACCTTTGCTGCCACCAGAGGCTTTTGTGGTGTTTCCCTGCGACTCTACTTCAGCCAGCACATTCAAATTGTTTGCGGTAATGGTGCCGTCGGCTTTGGTAACGGCTTGAGAATTAACATCACTAATGGCAATAGCCGCGACGAGTGATGAACCACTCGGACTTGTCGCCATGGAGGTGGTTGATGCCGAGGAAGAGGAATTTGCTTTCAATTCAATATCATTCGCCGATAATGTTACATCTGCGCCAGCAGTAACCATGGCCTTGGCATTAATTTTGTTGAAAGCAACAGCGGCAACAGCGGGAATCGCTAGTTTTGACGCATTGGCATTTGCCGTGGTAGACGTGCTCGCCCCAGCATTCAAATTGAGGTTATTAGCCCGTAAAGCCGCTTGATCGTTAATCTCGACGGTAGCATTCGTCGTAGCCTCAACAACTTCAAGGCCGACGATCTTTCCAGTAGAAAAAGGATTCGCTTTATTGACTGATTTTGCAGAAACATCCAGTGAATTGGCGGCATCGATCGTTGTCTGTTCGCCACCAATTAAGGTGCTGGCTTCAGACGTAGTAGCGACATAAAAAGCAGAATCGGGCAAATCGAGTGGACCGATAAAATTCGCAACCAAGTCATTTGGGTCAATCGAGAATTGTTCAATATCAACCGTATTATCAAAAAGCTTTGGAAATAAACCGGTATCGGATTCTGCCAGAATATTTACATCCGAGGCCTCGATGCTCGTATTAATGAGCGAAACGTTTGCCTTTGCATTTTTCTCGAACCCAAAGCGATCAGAACCATAGGCATGAATATCTACGCTATTACCGCGAATGACTGTTTGCTCGCCGCCTATAACGCCGATATTGAAGTTGACATCACTATCATCATTCAGCAGGCGAGATACATCTTTTACGTCAAGACCCAAATCATCAATTAGACCTTGCAAATCACTTCCATTGCCAAGTATGTCGGCCAAGCTAAACCCACCTAATTCAAGGTTGGTAGGGTCCACACTATCGACATCAATAGGGCGCAAGTTCGTAATGAGCACGTCTCCTGCCTGGAACGTACCGCCAATTTCATTTGCCAGAATACTAACGTTTTCACCAATATTGATGTTTGGTGCCAGTATGGTTATGTCACCAGAATCAGCGATGGATGAATCATTGATGTGATCACCATCACTCAAGTTGGCTATATTACGCGAGGAGACAATCGCACCGGACAAAACATTAACGGTGTCCGTTGCTTCAATTAGTAAATCTGATTCGCCGTTTAGTACGTTAAGACCGTTAATATCAATCGTTTCAGGGTCAATGTAAACCAATCCTGCTCTGCCTTCGGAGGACCCTGCATCGAAAGACCCACCCTGCAAACTCACCTTTTTGACGGCACTAAACTCTATAAAACCTCCATCACCTGAAGAACCGGCAGCGGCATCTAACTTCGCCCCAGCTGCTAATAAGGCAGTATCTTGAGCCATTGAAACTATCTTACCACCACTGGAATCTGTACTTTTGCCACGCGCACTCACCGCGGCATTGCTGCCTAGCTTTATATTCCCTTCTGAATTCAAATACACTGCACCAGCATCAATGCCATTACCGCCATCAGCGTGTAACTGACCATCAACGGTTAATTGTTGACCGGCAAAGATTTCAATCACACCATTATTGATCGCCATGGAGCCGGCCGATTCAATACCATTAACATTGACTAAGTCGCTGAAATCAACAGCAGAACTTTGGAAGTTTGCGCCGGTCACGGCAATCCCGCTATGCTCAATATTAGCCGCAGATAAACTAATATCATTGATCGCGTTTATTTTACCCTTGACTGAAATTAAACCGCTATTTGATAACGGTACTTCGCCTGCTAACAAATTGCTTACCACATTTTGTGCAGGTTTACCGAACTCGTCGAACATAGACTGCATAAAAGAGTGGCTAGGAGAAGTGAGAGATAAGGAGCCCGTATTAATTGCCCCTTTCTCACCGACAATAAGCCCATAAGGATTAGCGAAGTAAAGATTGCCACCGATAGCGCCATTTTTGATGCTGTTCACGACGCCGTTAATATCGCTACGCTTGTCGTAAACTAAGTTAATTAGATTTTTTGTTTTATCGGGTAAAAATAAATTTACCGTTTCAGCTTTATTAACGTCAAACTGACTAAAAGAGTTGAAGCCACTGTTTCCGCTAACGGTGGAGGTCCTTATCGAAGTCAGATTTCCTCGAATATCGACGATGGTTTTGGTTTTACCATTGGTAACGATGTTCCCCGCATGAACAATCACCGGATTGAGGGCGAGCAAAAGAGCTAGAGCATTGGCTAATATTCGCAATAGCAACGCACGCTTTCTTGACCACCTATCCTTGTAACTCATTGTTTTAAAAGCCTTAAGTTTGACATTTTCAATTATAAACAATAATTAAAGTTACATAATGTAACAAAAAACATGAGGTGGCGCGACTTGAATCATTTGGCCATTACGACTGGTCGTTATGGCTATGAGAGTTTTAAACGTATTTAAACTGCTCATGCGATCAACGGAATTAACGTCTCTACGACATAAACGCTCTAAATTTGGCTCGCAAAGCATATAAACAACTTAACTTTCATACAGCACTTCTTCTACCTCGGTGCTTGCTTGCTCGGTAACTTCGACCTTTACCACGTCTACAAAATGACCCAGCATAATGGCTTGTCCACTGGCAGGCTCCATATGTTGCCGCCCGCCGGGAATAATCTTATTAATATTATCACCGGCTAACTTAGCGGCCCGTTTCATGGCCTTGCCTTGCTGCCCCCAACCATGCGGTATCGCAATCACCCCTGCCGCAATACTGTCGGTTAACGACACAGCTAGCTGCACCGCGCCTTGTTGGGTACTCACTTTAACTAAATCTTTATTCTTGATTTGGCGGTGCTTTGCATCGTGAGGATGCATTAAAACTTTGTTTCCATCGCCTTGTTTTATATTGGGGTTGTTATGCATCCAGCTGTTGTGCGTGCGTCGTTCGCGCTGACCGATCAACTGTAGTTGACCATTACGCTCGGCGAATGCCGCTTCGTAAGTGTCGAGACGCGGTATGTCGAGTATTAGGTTGGTTGGCCACAATTCTACTTTGCCATCGTCAGTTGGTACGCGTTTGCCGAGAAATGAGCCAGCTTGGGTTTCAGCGAGCAACACACCTTCGGGATGGTTCTTTAACTCTTTCAGTGACACATGGCCGCCCCACTTTAATAAAAGCGACAACAAATGGTCGGGTTGAATCGCCTCAAACCGGGACTTCGCGCCGACCAGCGGAATCTTGGCCAACCATCGATTCACATGCGGAAAAATATTGCACACGGACGCGCCAAATGGCGACGCGCCACACGCGACGGCAAGATCAGAATAAATCTGCCATTCAGGTCTTCTCTCAAACTGCGGCTTTACCACAGCGGGTGTATATTGCGCATGCGGTGTTTCTTGCAACACCATGTGTGAAACCGGATAATCGGCACGCTCTAACATATCGGTTGCGGGCAAAACGTAGTCAGCTAGCGAGGACGTTTCACTTGGATAGATGTCAACACACACCATTAAATCTAGCGTTTTCATGGCGGCTGCCAGCGCTTTACCATTCGGCACCGAATGCATGGGATTACCGGCCGATACGAACAACGCGCGAATTTTATCGGGGTCGTCCACTGTAATTTCTTCCGCAAGCGCAGAAACCGGAAAGCAACCGGCCACACGGTGCCAGTTGTTTACTAGGGTTCGGTGTTCATCAAACCCACCCAAACCAATCATTGAGGCCAACTTCACCGCGTCAAATGCGCCACGGGGTACTAATAACCCTCCCTTTTTATCCAGATTACCTGTAATCAGGTTTAGCCCTTGGATTAACCAATACGAAAGTGTTCCGAAAGGGCCCATGTTAACCCCTGTCGACATGTATAAAGCAGCGCCCCGCGCATCTCGATACTGCAAGGCCAAAGCCCGTATATTGGCCGCCTCAATGCCCGTTATTTTCTCTGCCCGCTCGGGCGTCCACGCACGGGCATTCTCGATAAAGCGCTCTATGTTGTTCGCAAACCCCTCTATTTTGCTAGTATCGAGAGCATGTTCATGCGTAATGACATGCAGCATCGCGAGCAAAAGATAGACATCCGCACCTGGTTTAATAAACACATGGTCACCCACTTTGGCGGCAGTTTCATTGCGTCGTGGATCAACAAACACCACTTTACCGCCACGTGCTTCGATATCTTTGAATTTCTGAATAGGATTGATAACGGTGATAATCGACATCTGGCTAACGGCTGGATTAGAGCCGAAGCACATAAAGAAATCAGTATTTTTTAAGTCAGGTATAGGGTGCACCATTGACCGCCCATACATCTGAGTTACCGCCTCGTACTTGTTATTCCCATCAATCGAGTGCGAAGCAAAGATGTTCGGTGAATGGATAGATTCAAGGAAGGCCGACGAGTACATGATATTTTGAAAACTAAAATACGTTGGGTTGCCTTGGTACATGGCAACCGCCCTATTCCCATGCTGCTTGCGAATACCCTTTACCCGCTCGCCAATTTCAGTGATTGCTTGGTTCCAGCTTATTCGTTCAAGCTTTCCGTTTATTCTCTTTAATGGATACTTAAGACGATCAGGGTCGTGATGAAGAGCGCCGAGACTAGCCCCTTTAATGCACGCATAACCTTTTGAAACGGGGTGTTGTTTGTCTGGTTTTACCGAAATAATCTGTTCGTCATTCTCTAAGTCAACCTCAACAGCGAGCCCGCAATGCGCTTCGCAGATACGGCAAAAGGTTTTTCTTGTTGAGATATTTTCAGCTGACTGCTTATTTTTATTTTCGTTCACTTGATAACGCTCCCAAATCTTTATATGTTTTTTATCCGGTCTCCGCTTGCGTCTCTATACCGAGCAGCAGCATCTTGATGGTGCTTAAAAAATCTCGACTGAAATCAAATCGGTAAAGCGCCATGTCTGGCTCATCCTCCACCTGTTTCATAACAGGTGATGGGTTCGATAACTGTTGAAAACCAAGCGATATCGCATGAATACTTAACAGAAGACGCGAGCCCTCACCGGGGCTTAAAAATCGTAAATGCCGCTCAAACTCCTCGCCTGTCGATTCAAGCAAAGGCTTTAGCATGCGCCTAAATGAAAGCGCCGTGTCTAGATCTACTTTCGATTCCAACACGGTATGTAACAGCGCAAGCAAGCGGCCAAATTCAGACTTTTGCGAATAGATGCTCCCCAGCGAGTGCAACACGCAATCAATACCGGCACCATTGGGTTGCTGCGCTAAGGTTTCATGCAATAGCGAGAAGAACTCATTAATTTCTTGCTCGGCATAGGTTAGAAATAAAGCCTCTTTGGTTCTGAAATAAACGTAGAGCGTGCCTTTTGAGACCCCGCATATTTCTGCGATGTCATTCATTGTTACGTTTTCATAACGCCGCTCTTTTAAGAGCAGTTTCGCCGCTTGGCACATCTCAAGCTGCCGCTGATGCTTCTGCTCATCACTATACGCACGTTTTAAAGTTGGCTGCCGCTCTAAAATTTCGCTGATATCACTCATAAATATTTCAAATAAGCTCTAGTATTGACCCTGGGTCAATTTAATTGACTCAGGGTCAATAAGCAAATTTAGTTGGTTGAAATATAGCCAGATTGGTGGATGGTAAAGAGCTCATAACCGCGAGCTATGCCAAGAAAACGAGTGGAAACAGAAGCTCAGGCTCAAACTTAGGTATGTGACTTTGGAAGTTTTAATTATAGTGAGCGGTAATTCTATAAATGGTCGGCGTAGCGCGCTAATTGTGAGCCATTCAATTTTTCATGTCGCTATTTATAATATAATTGTCGCCACTATATAACTCGCAACACTTATACTCCTGCAGGAACAAGGGCTTTACCTAAATGATTTTCGCTACCCGCCATGATATTTATCCTGCTTTGATGTGTACACTAGCGCTTGCCTTAAGTGCATGCAGTGATGATTCATCTGACGCACCTGCGAACAAGGCACCAGAAATTGGCCGCATACTTACAGACATACAAAATATTCCATCCGGTTATGGTGCCGAGGAGGAAAGCATTGCATTTAGAGTTAACGTTGAGGTAGCTGATCCAAATGGCTTTGGCGATCTCGAATACATTAAGTTTCTCCAAGTCGATGACAACATCGAGTGGTATCTATTAAAGAGTCGCGATGAAGAAAACAGAGAGAACTGCCGACTAGATGCGAATATTTTTTCTTGTAACTTTTACTCCAGGTATAGACTGCATTCAATACAACTAACCGACTGGAAAATTATTGCTGAGGATAAGGCAGGTAATGTCGTAGAAAAACCATTTCAATTTTCGACACTTAATGGCGAAGCAGCGAACGACTGGGTCGATATACCGGGTACCAAAATTATTTACTCGCCGAAGTATAGCGGCGATCGCACAAATACTATGCCCGCTCTGGAATCGCTAAGTAATCAAGCTAACGGTTTGCGTGGCGAAGTGAATGAGGCCGCCGACTCTTTTCGCATAACATTTGAAGCAACGGATACACGCATAAAAAATTATGAAGTTGAACTTTGGGCAAATGTTGGAAATGAATCAACTCAGGAGAATCCCGAGTGGGTGGTCGCTGGAATAGCCCAAGTCTATTGCGATTCGATTATAAGCAGCCCCATTGTTGCAGGCACCCTAACGACAGTTGATCTAAGTTGGTCGGATATAAGTTTCCGTGACGGCTTCGAGCCTACCGATATTAGCGCTGCCCATGTATGGGTCTATGATGCGTTTGTTCAAGTCGAACCTGATTATTTTTGGACGTATCATGTTGGCATATCAGAATTCTTCACTTTTGACTGACGACCTGATTAGGTTGATATCGCAGGCCGAATCAAACAGAGAGTTTTTCTAACACCTGAACACATTAACAATCTGATTCACCGGCGCACTTTTGGGCGTTCCAAAATCGCTACACATGCACTTCGCGTACCTTAGGCAGATAAACGTTAAATGCTTAGCTACAAAAAATAGTACGCTCCAGATTACTATTTTAATCCAATCAAGTTTTAAACTAAGGGGTTAACAGGAAAGTATAAAAATACGGAGGTAGTTATTGTTTACAGACCATTAAGCAATAACATTAATTTGTAACCTCAATGCTACCAGTTTTTTACGACGACTTAACATCGAGCCAAATCAGAAATCAGTGTCTTATTAACCAAGAGGCAACGGTTGCATTAGAGGCGCAGCTAGGAATTCTTGGCTTAGCACGCTTCTGTGAATCATTTCATTTTTTATAGTCTAAATTAGAATACTATAAACATGTTAATATAACTAAAAACGTCTACTACTCGTAGGAGTAGAAAAGGATTTTGCCCTCATGAAGGACTCTATGCGCCAACTTGCGTATCCGCTAATACTATTAACCTCAACAATGATTTTAACTGCCTGTGGCGGTGGTAGTGATTCAACACCGCCCGCTAGTGCGAGCGCAGTAGCTTCTGACACACAAGAGAATAATCCACCTGAAATTGGTCGCATACTCACCGACATACGACATATACCAACGGTGTTTCGGGGCGAGACGAAAATAGAGCCCCCGCAAGAGAGTATCGCTTTTGCTGTTAACGTTGAAGTGACTGATCCAGATGGCGGCGATGATCTCGAATATATTTACATTACCCAAGTTGATGATGATTTGTGGTGGAATTTGATAAGGCTATCTGATGATGCAAATAGAAATGAATGTCGCATAGGCAGCACGGATATATTCTATTGCAATTTTTACTCGTCTAAAAACTTGCATTCAATTCAGCTTTCCAATTGGAAAATTATTGCTGAAGATAAAGCGGGTAACATTACCGAAAAAACGTTTCAATTTGCAGGATTCAATGGCGTAACAGCAAGTGAGAACAATTTTATATATTCCCCGAAATATTCTGGCAACTTCGCAAACGGCCTACCTACCCTAGAATCGTTAAGTTATGAGGATAACGGTCTAATCGGTCGAGTTAATGAGGCCGCCGAATCTTTTCAAATAACATTTGAAGCGACGGACACGCGTATAAAAAACTATTCGGTTGAACTATTTGCATATGTCGATAGAAGTTTTGAGCAACGATCTGGCGTATGGGTTAGTGCTGGCAACGCGATTATCAATAATAATTCTATAACAAGCAGCCCAATCGTTGCAGGCACGCTAACAAGAGTTGATTTAAGTTGGGCAGACATTAGCTATCGTGACGGATTTGGGCCTACAGATATTAGCGCTGCCCATGTTTGGGTTAATGATGAATTCATAGAAGTCGAACCAGGCGTTTTTTGGGCACATCAGGTCGGCATTTCAGAGTTTCTCTCTCTTTACTGACCCACATTAGACAGAAAACTCCGCGAAATATTGTTGACCGAGCCTAGTAACTTGGAAACTTGGCGATTAGGCACAATTTATTAGTAAAATAGTTGTGCCTAATACCAATACCTATCTCAATATTTTACAGATTTATTACAAGAGCAAGGACCAAACCGGCCTCGATGCCCAGAGCGCGAAAAACGTTGCCGCGGGTACACGTTTTTTCTTGCTCCATAAAAAGCGCCCCTGCTCTTTCATAAACGCGGCACTTAAAAATGCATCCGCTAACGCGGCAGATTCTTTTGCATTTACTTCAAGCAACTCTTTTAGTTCGCTACCACCTAAGAATTGTCGCTGCTCGCTTTTTTTCGCCCAAGCTTTGGCAATTTTAAACGCTTCTTTCTCAAGCTTTTCGTTCGGCACAACTTTTTGTATTAAGCCTGCTGCCTGTGCTTCGGTTGCCGTTGGTTTCCAGCCTTCCTCCCCCAGCATACGTTGTGCGGTTTCTTCGCCCATCAAACGTGCAAAATGAATGCTTGAGCAACCCTCGGGCACTATACCTAATGCCGCAAAAGGCGTTGAGAAGGTCGCACTTTCACCGGCAATCACGTAATTCGATAAGGTTGCAGAGGTCACACTTGCGCCGATCGCTGGGCCATTCACAGCAACTAATAAGGGTTTTTTCACCTGCAAAAAGGCTTCAAATAAATTTTGATTATGCTCAATGATCAATTCGCGCAAGGCTTTCGGCGGCATTATCTTAATCGTACCTGCCAAATTCACCCCAGCCGAATAATATTTACCGGTGCTGGTTAATATTATTGCTTTCACATCATCGTGTGCATCTGCCTTTTTAAAAGCTGCTTTAAACGCATCCATCATCTCCATCGTCCAGCCATTTAATTTATCTGGACGGTTCATGGTAATGGTTGCCACGCCTTCTGCTATCGAAGTTGTGGTATATTTCGCGTGTGCGGTGTTCAGGTTTAAATCATTCAACGTTTATTGCCTTTTTGAGATGCCATTTTAGGCAAGAATTTTATCGAATCTCCGCGTAAAGTACATAGCTGTTTGTCGCCTTTTATATTCTCTTAATGCAGCGTCAAATGCCAACCTGTAATCGCGCCTTAGCCTGCATAGACCGGTTGTGGCGGGGCTTCGGCTTTGCAGTTATCTGGGCGAAATTCGTCGGCGACGGTCGTTGTGCAGGTCCATTGTTTATCCGCACCTAAGATAAAAATCACCTTTTGATTGATGAGCGCCTCATCAACCCCACTATTGGGCAACACCAGATGTAATTCACCAAGTTCAATATTGTCTAGATTTGGCTCAGGCAACGCATAAGCGATCGATGGCGACACGATACGCAAATTGTGCTCACGAATATCGTCAATGCCAGGGAACCTTTGAAAGTCTTTTATGTATGCATCTACGTTTTTCAATTTCTGGTAACCCAGATCAACGGGGGTCTGAAGCCATACTTTCATAGCGTGTTGGTGTTTCTGATTTTGATACCATTGGTACCCAGCACCGGCTGCTACCCCCGCACCCAAGAGCATTGCCACAATAAGGTTAATTGATCGATTCATTATTTTCGCCTCAGGTTGGTTTAACTTTCGTTATGGGGTTTTGTTAGTGTCTTTTGTGCGTCATCTAATGTTTTTTGAGCGGGCTCATAGCCATTATTAGCGGCTTTCTGTAGCCACTCTTCCGCTTTTTGTGCATCAAATTCAACGCCAATGCCCTGAAAGTAAAGTTGCGATAACATGTACTGCGCATGAGGGTGATTTTGTTCCGCAGCCGCGCCATACCAGGTAAATGCCCACACCACATCTTGCTCCATATCGATGCCATATAAATACATCTCGGCTAATAAAACCTGCGATGGGGCAACGCCTGCTTGCGCCGCACGGGCACACCAGCGTTTTGCTTTCGTATAATCAGGGCTTACTAACTGATCACCATAAAGCGCTTGGTAGCAATAACTGTGCGACAAGGCCTGAGTCGCGTTGTAATCTGCTTGCCGCTCTTGCACGTGGGTTGCTGCGCACGCACTTAGCATGATGGGGATAGCAATAGCCATAAACGTTTGCTTAGCAGGTTTTAAACACATTTTATAAATCCTCATAATCGGCACGCCTCACGACACTCTAGCTCGTCTGAAAACACGTGTTCATTCAGCGCCCGTTCCGCACGCGATTCGGCGATCTCATTGGCGCGATCGGGATATTGTTCTTCATCCGGATTCATCATTACGCGCGGGGTAATCATCAAAATTAACTCGCTTCGCTCTTTTTTATCTCTGACAGAGGTAAAAATATTGCCAATAATGGGAATGTCAGACAGTCCCGGCACGCGTTGCTCTGAAGTAGAGTTGGTTTCGCGAACCAAGCCCCCTATCGCGATGGTTAACCCATCTTTTGCAATCACAGTGCCGGTTAATTCAGCCGAGGTAATGGTATCTATCGGTAAACTTAATACTTGTGAGTTCGTCACCACTGATATGTTCGCCCCGCCTCGTTTCAGCGAAGAGCTCTCTTGTGAAATTTCTAAGGTGATGGTGCGATCTGAGTTTATATATGGGGTAATCTCAATGGTATTGCCCACCTCTTCCAGATCTGTCGAGGGGACAATATTGTCGTTAATGATGGTCACGTCTTGGTTGCCCGCTGTATTTACTTCTTGGGTCGCATAGCCTGTAACACGCAGCTGTTCTTCACCCACAAATAAGCGTGCACTTCGGTTGTTTGTGGCTAAAATCGTAGGAGTTGCCAGCACATTAACGCGGTTATCGTTTTCTAAAAACTCAACATTGGCTTTGAGCCGATCGTTCAGATATTCAAACACGAAGCTGCCGTTAATTAGCGCGTTATTACCGAGCAAAACTGGGTTTGTACTGTCTCCAGTTAGGTCGTCGTCGGTCACCTCAAAGTTAAATACCGAGTTAAAATCATCGCCAATCAACACATCCATTATTTTCATTTCTAACAATACTTGTGGAACGGGTCGATCAAGCTCTTCGATCAGTAACGCAATGCTGGCAAGCGCCTCGTCATCGCCGGTTCTCACCACGACCAAATTGTGCTCGCTAATAACCGTCACGAATATTGGCTCTTTCTGAATTGAGAGCTTTTGTAACTGCGCGCCAGATACTTTGTTCTGGGCCAAACCACTGCGCTGTAAATTAGAAATCTGGTCTGCACTCAGCTCAATCTGAACCTTGTCCTCGTCACTGGCCAGACTTGAATCACCATCTGAATCACTATCCGAATCACTGTCTGAATCACTGCTAGAGTCATCATCGTCGGAATCACTGCCTGACGAGTCAGAATCGGAGCGTTCCACTCGATCGCCGTATAAATTTTCAATCGCATTTGCGATAAACTCAACATTAGGGTTCCGCAGGGTAAAGACGCGCGTTTCTGAATCGCGATCAACAACTAAATCTCGCGAATACTCCTCATTGGTCATAATGCGATAGGTTCTTGACTGATCATCAAAGCGGTACCACAAGTTGTTCACCCGACAAATCGTTTCAATTGCTTGCTGTACGTTTACATCACGCAAATAAATTGACACTTCAATTTCGCTTGCCTCAGGTGTGGCGACAATATTTTTACCTGAAATTTCGGCTAAAATTCTAATCACATCAATGAGCTGCGCCTGCTTAAACTCTAATTCATCAATACGCTCAAGATGATGCGCATGAGCGATACCACTCACAACGAACATCATCACCAAGCTACGAACAACATTACGAATACGTTTACCACACATATACTTTTACTACCTCACAAGAATCAAGTCGCCTAAGGTGCCTACCTCAACGATCACATTTGACGACGTAATTTTTTGAATTTTTATTACCTGCTTAGGATCAACTGGGTCAAAGCTAATCTCATCTTGCTCGCGCACAAGATGCACGGTTTGGTCACCAATATTGAGCAGTGCCAGCGGTTGCTTGGTTTTTTTATCTACTACAATGCCTTTTAACTTCAAACGTGGAATCGTTTGTGTGAACTGGCCTTGTTGAAACTGAGATTGCCCATTGCGCTCGTTGCCCTGTAATTTCTGGCGCAAAGTATTGGATACTGAAAACGGATCACGAGGTCGATCAAGTTGGGGTTGCTGTGTGACAGCGCCTGGCGGGTTTGCTTCTGGGTTCGCGGCATTTGCGCTAGTAATTGGCCTAAGGTCCCCAACGATTTGCATATCATCACCTAACACGCTTTTATACAGCGAATTGCGCTCTAAAATAGTGCCCAATATATTCGTGACTTGCTCTTGTATATTGGCCGGCGCATCTTCCGCTTGGGCAAATGGAACCCCGAATTGCGCCAACGTAACGCACACACAGCCACCATAGCGCCCTAACGAAGCCATAAATGGCGTTATACTCATCTTAAGTTGAACCCAATATTTACCTTGTGACATCTTTATTTGTCCTCGCTTTATGCGCTCAACCCACTGAAAAAATTGTTTTAAGAAAGGCGTAGTAAACAAAGCCAACCATCGTGCCAATAATTAGAATCGCGGCAGGCTCTATCATTGCGCCGAGCAACTTGCTTTTTACTTGCAAGGCCTCTTCGTAAAAATTGCCGGCCTCCTCCATAATTCGATCTAAGTTGCCTGATTTTTCACCGACGCCGGCCAATTGCTGAACCAGCGGCGTAATACCGGTCGCCACCAAACTACTGGCGAGATCTTGGCCACGTATTACGCGCTCACGCGCGTCGAAAATGTTGTTTGAAATCAATCGGTTGGGAATTAATCGCCCAGTAATATCTAACGCTTCAACAGCGGTTAAACCACTATTCAATAGCATTGACAGGCTCCACGTTAGTTGCGACATTGAGCCGAACGTAACAATGCCGCCAATCAGTGGGACACGCAGAGTAAAAGTATCCATCGCCAGCCGGCCGCGACCGGTGCGATAAAGGGCCATTAAACTCAGTATTAACAGCACAAACAGGACTAAAATCAATACGCCATATTGGCCAAAAAAGTCGCCTAAATCGATTAAGCTTTGGGTAATCGGGGGGATCGGTTTGCCACTGTCTCGGAAGAATTTAGCAAACTCGGGTATTACATTGGTCACCAAAAAGAAAAACATGCCCACCCCTAACAAAACCACAATCATCGGGTAGAACGCAGTGGTAATTATATCCCGTTGCAGCTTTGCTCTACGCTCCATATGATCAGCAATGCGCACCAATACCGCATCTAACTCGCCGCTCGCCTCAGCACTACGAATCATAAACTCGGCCATTTGCGGAAAGATCTCAGCGGCTGCGGTGGCGTGAGAAAAGGTTTCACCCGCACGCACCCGATACAGTATGTCCGCCACAATTTTCTTCATGCGAGGGTTACTTAGCAGCTGGATCAGCGTATTTAAGCTGTCGGTCAGCGACATGCCCGCGCGCAACATCAAACTAAGCTGTTTAAAATAAAAAATTTTATCAGTGGAACCGATCGGCAACTGTTCTCGAATCGCCATCATCACATTATTTTTGCTAGCGGCAACTATTACCGGGCCGCTGGTTCCGTCGTTTAGGTCAATTACATACAACCCTTGGTTGCGCAATTTTGTCGAGGCACCTTTACGGTCATCTGCATTAACATTACCGCGCACTTCTTGGCCGTTCGCATCGAGTGCGGTGTATTGATAAGCCTTCACAAGACACCCTCATCGAAGACTTGAATTAAGCCTAAGCGTTGCAATTCACTAATCGAAGTTACGCCTTGTAATACTTTTTGCCGACCATCTGATAACAAATCGGAAAATTCAGAAGCATGTTCACGCAACTCTGCTTCCGTCGCATCTTCTGCAATCATTTGACGCGCTTTTGCATCAATCCAATACGTTTCAAATAAAGCGATACGTCCTTTGTAACCAGAATCTAAACAATGTGCACATCCCGAAGGCACCCAGACCTGAGCATCTGGTTCACACTGCAAGGCAACTTGTTCTGCTTCATTAACGGGTCGTTGTTGCTTGCACTGCGGACACAACTTACGTACCAAGCGCTGTGCAATGACAGCGAGCAAGGTCGCGCCGATTAAGTAACGCTCAGCGTCCATATCCACTAACCGGTTTACCGCCCCGATCGCCGAATTTGTATGCAAAGTAGAAAAGACTAAATGCCCCGTCATCGCGGCTTTCATTGCAATACCTGCGGTTTCGCCGTCACGAATTTCTCCCACCATCATCACGTCAGGGTCATGTCGTAAAAAAGACCGCAAGGCGCTCGAAAAACTCACCTTCGCGCCCACCTGCACCTGAGAAATACCCTCCATTACATACTCAACCGGATCTTCAACGGTCATGATATTCAGTTCAGTGTCCGCAATATGCTGCAACGCGGCGTATAGCGTGGTTGATTTTCCACTACCGGTTGGTCCGGTAATAAGAATAATGCCATGCGGCTTGCGAATCTCTCGCTCAAATAGAGCCTGATCACGCGCACCCATACCGATATTTGAAAGCGACAGCGCTTGATTATCTGAGCCGAGTAAACGCAAGGTAGCCCGTTCACCAAAGCGTGTCGGCATGGTGGCCGCCCGCACATCAAACTCAATGCCGTTGGCTAATGTATGTGTTAAGCCGCCATCTTGAGGCATCCGCTGCTCAGAAATATCCATAGACGCCAACACTTTCATGCGACTCATGAGGCTTAAGCCTTCTTCGACAAGAAATTGCCGAGGGTATTCTTGCAAACGACCGTCCACGCGCAACCGCACCTGTATGCTTTCTTTATAAGGCTCAATATGTATATCAGACGCGCGACACAACCAAGCCTCCTCGAATACCTCATCCAACACTTGCACCGAATCAAACGCTAACTCAGGTAGTTCTGATGGTACGATCGAGGGCGTCGCCTCAATGGCTTTTTGTAAGGCATAACGTATCGCTTTGGGGTCAGCCATACAGAGGTCAATACTTGCGCCTAAACTGCGTTCTAGCTGCTGAATACCCGCCTGATCTTCCGGGTTAGAGACCACCATTCTTATCCGAGTGCGGCGCTCAGTGAGGCGATCATTAGCAGCCCCATGGGTGTCACTGTTCTGCACAATCGGCAACAACAACTTACGCTCGGCCATGCCCATTGGTAATTTTCTGAATACTTTTAAATCAGGTATTAACGCGCCACCGGCGATAAAAGGGATACGGTGCAGGCCTGCATAGGCGCGATAAAATGCGCTCATAGGCATGCGCGCCTGATACGCTAACCCTTGCAATAGGTTCTGCTGAGAGCGCCGCGTTTGTTTTTGCGTTTCCTTTACCAACTCGTCACTAAACAAGCCTTGTTGAACACACGCATTAATTAAAACCGATTCACGAATCATTCAAGGCGCCACCGGTTTTTTGCCGTTTATTCACGGCGTCGTCTTGTAGAACTTTGAGAAATTCCGCCACCGCTTGCTCACGAGACGTCAAGCGATAAGCCTGCTCTTTTGTAATCAGGCGTTCTTGAATACGTTTGGCTAAGGCTAACTCAAAGCTTTGATTACCTGCCGCGCGAGCCGTTTCTAAAACCGAACGAATTTGCTCTGGGCGATGTTTACGAATCAGATGCGAGACCGCATTATCAACGAACAATATTTCGTTAACGGGTATACGACCTTTACCATTATCCACTTTTACTAGGGTCTGCGTGATTACGGACCGTAACACCGTCGACAACTGCTGACGAACGCCGTCTTGCTCCTCACCGGGAAACGCGCCAATCACACGATCAATGACCCCAACCGCATCATTTGTATGCAAAGTCGAAAAAACTAAATGCCCTGTTTCAGCCGCCATCAAGGCCGCTTTCATGGTATCGGTATCACGCATTTCGCCGAGTAGGATTACATCCGGGTCCTCACGCATCGCGGCGCGAATCGCAGATGAAAAGCTAGGCACATCGCGCCCTACTTCGCGTTGATGAATAACTGACTTTTTATTGAAATGAATAAATTCAATTGGATCTTCAATCGTTAAAATATGAGAGGGACGCTGCTCGTTTATTTGGTTAATAATGGTGGCGAGCGTGGTTGACTTGCCGCTTCCGGTCGCGCCGGTGACAAGCACTAAGCCATCACGCATATCAGATATCTGTGCAAGCTGCGCCGGTAAGCGCAATTGCTCAAATGTTAAGAATTTGCCCTCAAGCCAGCGTGCGGCCATGGCTAAACCGCCGCGTTCATAATAAAAATTAATACGAAACCGCACAGAACCTGGTGAGGTATAACCGGTATCAAGGCTCCTGTTAAGAGCCAACATCTCTTGTTGTTCTTCAGTTAGCAGTGCTTCAACCAGTGCGGTTATGTCGCTATCCGTTAATGGCTCAGCTTGATCATCGGCGCGCAAGGCACCATTAATACGATAAGCCGGCGGGCAATTGATCGACAAATGTAAATCTGATGCGAGGCGCTGTGTGCACTTCTGCAGCAAGCTATCTAATTTGGAACGGTCTGGACGTCCTGGCGTTTCGTTAGGCATCGCTAGATCGCCACCGTAAGCAATATTTGCAACAGATTCGATGGCCCACGGCTATCGTCACGGCTATTATCGGTTTCTAATTCAAGCTTGGTGATAACCACCGAATAAGGCAAACGTTTTAAATCTCCCACCAAAGACGTCAGCTGACTAAACCGACCACTTAATTGGATATCGAACAATGGCCTTGCAAGCTCCTCGCTTGAGCCGCGTCCTTTCACTTGCGCCACGCGCTCAAGCGAATGATCACTCGCTCGGATACTCAACAAACGTAAACCCTCTCGATCAACTAAACTGGTAATTGAATTGCGCATGCTTGCTTCGGCATCACTTTGTGATAAATCGATAAAGCTATTCTGTAAACCATCTAAGGTGCTGCTCTCTTGCTCAACCCGCGCCTTTAATTTCTCGAGTTTTATTTCGAGAGAGTCGATACTGCCTGCTTCTACCTTTACCGGTTTGGTCTCACGTTCCATCCGTTCGGCGAAATATAACTGCTCTTCTTGAATTTCACTTTCCTTCAGTAAGGGCTTTACGCGCAACATTAAATACCCCGCAATTAATACAGAGACACCTAAAAACCCAATCAATATCTGTTCACGAAGGCTCACTTTTGCGTTTGTTTTACTTGATTTCATTAAACGTGCCACCTAATCATATATTCACGGCCCTCATGATTTTTGTTTTTCGATGCTAAACGTAAAGGCATAGCCTGAAAATGCATCGGTACCCATGAGACCTTTAGCTTCACTGGGGCTATCTTTGATATACATATCCCAGTCGTCTAGCGCGCGAGACAGGCTCGCATTAAACCGATCAACCATAGACTGGCTAAGCGCCCAGCCTTGAATTTCCATCTCATACCAGCCAATTTCACGAATGCTATAAATGACTGCGTCTTCTGGCAGCCGCTCGGCGATAACACCCAAAATATTCTCGGCGAATTGCTGGCGCTCAATTAACACCGATTCAATCGCTTTTTTTCGTGCAATCACGGCTTTTTCGCGCGTGCGCCATGTGCTGAGTTCCGTGTTTAAGCGCGCCATATCCGAGTTGTTAGCAGAAAGCTTTTCATTATTGAGCTCAACCGTGCGCACTCGCGCTTGGATATCGTCAATGTTGCGATGAATGTTGCCGTGGTAGATGAGAAAGCCAATCTCTGTGCCTAGCAACAGGAGCATTGCAAAAACACCGACCGCCACCAGTTGAAAATTGCTTTGCTTATAAATTGGCGGTGGCGGAGGCGAGCCCCTTAATTGCACGGCGGCATGCGCGGGAAGCAGCTCCCAATAATGCTGGGCGGCTGCCAAAGCGGCCGGTCCGGGAAGGCTATCAGTATGTGCAAGCTTGCTGGTAAATTGATGTGCCTGATGCGCGCTCACATAAGCGAGTGGCCGCCCCAGTGTGTCAGATAATTCCTCGGCCAGTTCGTCACATCTCCAATGTTCACCGTCTACCCACAGCACGTTAATTTCTGTGCTCATCATGCCTTGGCACAGCTCAACAATATCGTCGCAACGTAAGGCGTAATCACTGCATCGACGTAAAGCAATTTGGCTAATGCTTTGGCGTTCAATGCGCATACAAGCGACATACCCGCGCTCAATACTCACGCATACTTGGGGGGCCACGTGCGCAACAGGTTCTGCCTCATGTGCTTGCGCAAGCAATAAAGACAGACCACTCATGCCTGCTTGTGGGTATATCCATTTCAATTGCATGCTTTGTTCGGTGAAAGAGGCCACCCATTGCTGTCGCAAGGCTGCACTCATGGCCACACTCAACCAAAGCCCTTTTTGGCGGCCCGCATTATTGGGTTCGGTAAGCCAGCTACAGTCAATGCTGTCATCGAGTAAGTAGCTATCTTCCTGCAGTGTTAAGCATTCTTCTAATTGTTCACGAGAGACAAAATCACGGCGAATCGCCTCTTCACCAAAACGCGCAGGTGCTCGGCCCCCACGATTCGCTAATTCATCTGCGTTGACCTGCATCGCATTAAGAATTTCCTCGCGCTGCGCTTCGGTTAAATAGCCTTTCGCGAGCAACAACCAACCGATATTCCATTGTGTTAGTTGTTCCGTGGTGAGCGCTTCCATTTCCCAACGCACCATCTCTAACATGCGCTCTTTTGGCATGGTATGGTCTTTCTCTACAGGCAGCTCAAGCATGGCGGGGATCGCTTGCGAACTCACCAACAATGCTTGTTGTGGCAGCGCCTGTTCATATTGTTCAGTCAACTGCTCAACAACCGATGCCAATGCGCTGGACGGCTCTGCCTGCGGCGTTTGTGCGTGATGTAACACAACTAATTGCTGAGCGTCGCGCGCCACGATCCATGCTCGAAACACAAAGCCATCACTTTCGCATAGCAACACACGGTCGCCGACTTTTTGCATTAAACCCGACAGCCGTGCCTGTTGCTGCGCAATAAACGTTGAGAGGAAAGACAACCTTGAAGCGCTTGCACCTTCCGCAGCGGCTTGGTTAGTGATGTCTTCGGCAGGGCTGGCCGCATCAACTGGCATAAGCGACATTTCGTTAGGGTCAGTCATATTTTCGGGCTCATTCATTGGGCTAATCTCCATTCGTCAAAGAGGAAAGCCCAGCTAGCGGCGTCACGATGGGGCGGGTATTTGGAAAAATATCGATATAGGCGTAAACAAGATTGTTATTGTCCTCGTCTTGGTCACCGATCTTATCTGAAGCATTATCACGTAAGTCTCTCTCGGCGCTCGCCTCGATTGCGTTCTCAAACTTACAAGTAAAAGCCCCACTGCCGTTAGGGTCACCGCTCTCCATAATTTCACAGGCTATGTTGCCGACCTTGTCCTGGTCGTCTTTGCTGGAATAAGCCAGACACTTATCCACCAAGGCCACAACATGCCGACCCACAGGAATTCGGTCATTGTCTGGATCGAGCTGCTCTGTTTTATCGAATTCACGGCGAATAGTGACATCACTTACGCTATCATCGTCTGGAATCTCTGCCAGCACGTAGTTAACCCATCGATTACCACCACCATTATCGGCGTTTCGAAACACAAACATGACAAGTTCAAACGCGTTGTCATACGAATTACACAACAGATTGTATTCACTATTCGTGTTTAGCGAGGTTCCTTCTAAAAAATTATCTAAATCAGAAATTATTCCACTACTTTCTGCTGCGACATCCGAAAACGGCACACTCCACTCATCAACCGCTAACTGAATATCGAGTGAATCATCAGCTTCAAAACCGGCTCGTTTTGGGTTACTTAAGGCCAACGTGTATACCGATGACGCGTCATCAAAAGTATCTGAAGGGTCTGGATCTTGGCCGCTATTTTTTTTGATCGTTGCAACAAAATCATCGCCCCAGGCATCCTTTACTGCGCCATCGCTATCTAGCAGCCCATTCAAGTAACCGCCATACGCAACCCCTTTACGCACGTTTAGCGGTTCATCAATATCGTGCTTTAAACTATTGTTCGAACTTGTAGAATCGCCCTCTTGAGAAATCGCAATACTGGCTTCAAACGTATCGCCCACGCCATCAAGGTTGACGTGGTAATAAGGAGGCTGCGCTGCTTTTTTTGTTAGAAATTCCTCAATAAGCGCACCATTTGGATTATGTGCGTAGCGACCGGAAGCAAGTTCTCCGAGATCATAAGGTAGTAGGCTTGGATCCGGATCATCCGATGTGTCGTTAACTCTTGGCAATCGCCCGTTATCCGCCACAAAGCCAGAAATTAGCGGTTGCCCACGGTACGTGCGCTCTTTTACAATGGCTTCGCGAATGCTGTTCATGGCCTGTCGCGACTGTTCATAGCGGCGCTGACCATCTTCATTCTCGATAAACGTTAAGGGAATGGTGGCCAGTATGCCAAGAATAAAGACCACCAGCACCATTTCTAGGAGGGTGAAACCCCGAACCTTCGTGAAGTGAGCGCTTTGCATGGCTCAGCCTTGTACCGAGCGTTGTTCGGCACTCGACGGTGGCTGCTCAAACGATTGCTGCCACCAATTTAAAAACCGCTCTTTCAAGGAAGGCGGCGCCTGTTGCTCATACGCATACGCTAATAAGCCAGGCCCATAGTCTGATGTATAGGCGTGAAACACTGACAGCTTTACGTCATCACCCGTTTTTAAATCGCGTTGCACCATTTCAATTAATTCGGGCATTAAATAAATATTTATTACCTCGCCCTGCTCTGTCGCTATTAAAAAGCCATGGGTAATGGGGGCTACGGCGCCATTACCGAAGCGCTGCACGAGGCCGTTTATATACGTGCTTTTGCGGGCCGATGGCATTTCTTTAACCACCCCTAGCGTCTGCAATTTTTTGAACAAGGTAATGTCGACCGAGCCTTCTTTTAAGGGGCGGTATTGCGTAATAAGTTCATGTAACTCGACAAATTTAACCGATTCATTCGCGACAAGTGGTAACTCAGTTTCGTCAGATAAAACTGAAAAACTGCCCGAAAGTGTCATGATCAATACTGAAAAACGTAATAACTTAGTCATAAGATCTGTTTTTTTAAGGGTTATAAAAGGCATAAAATTAGGTCGTCATTGTTAGCGCTTTGGCGCAAAAAATCGGCAAGGTCTCTGCACTCAAACGTGTCTTCCGGCTCCAGCCCTGCTTGGTCTCGATAATCTTCAACCAAGTCAGCTGAGTTAAAAATGCCGTCTGCGCCAAAGCCCATAATGCGCGCCTCTTGCAAGGTATCAAGATCAAATAACGCGTACGGTCGACCATTTTTTTCGATATTGGACGCGCTGGATTCTTCATCAGGGGCAACACCTGGAGCAGTATGCCAATCCAGCACACAAGCATTATTACTGGTAATGTTTTCCGAGCATTTTGCATAAAGCCGCTGCTTTGCCGATGAATTTAAATCACTGTCGCCATCGCTCGATACTGAAATAGGTTGCACCGCGCCAGATTCGTAAGGGTCAGCCAGTGCCATTTGGTAGCGTTTTTGCCCGTCTTTAACAAAATGCGGCCCGTGGTCACCGTCGGCTTGCCACATGTCCCCCACATCAACGTAGGCAATATTTTGAGTCGACAAGTACGGCCCCCGCCAACCGGTTTTATATTCAGAGCTCCAATCTCTGGCGCCTTGTTGCTTAATAAGAAACTTAATATTGACGGGCGAATCACTTGTATCCGGCAGCGCACCAACATCTGTGCGGTACGCGAGCAAGGCATTGCGAAGTACCTGCATTTGCTGGTTAGCGACGGTGCTTAACGTGTCACCTCGAATGCCAGCGTTTCCGCCCCCGTAAAACGTTATTACTGAACCACCGACAATTGCGAGAATACCTACGACGACTAAAAGCTCGAGTATCGTAAAACCACGCTGTTTAGCTGTCATAACCATTCTGGAAATCATCGTAAAGAATTGGAGAAATAAAAAGAGGTATATCCGATAAATCAAACGAATCGGAAGCGCTTCGGCTTCCGATCGTTTTCAACGTCCCTGTTGACTTGCGCCGCTCAGCAGAAGCAAAGCGGGCAAGGATTTTCTAAGTACGTGAGCTTACTCAGCCTTATACTTTCTGGCCTTGGAACTCAGCGATTTCTTCGTCTAGGAAGTCACCACGTGCATCAAGTACCGCTTGTACAAACGCTTTGTTTTCTGGATCAGTTGCTGAGCCTACGTTTACAAGCACGATGTAGTGAGACCACTTGTCTTTAGCCACTTGGCCATAGAAAGGCGCTTTCGAAAGTGGCTGCTCTGCCGCACCACCAACGATATCAGAAGCTTCGCCTACACCGAAACCGATAAGGATATCATCTGAATCTGCACCCACTTTAACGTTGTTATAACCATTCGTACCCGCTTTCCATAACATTAATGGCGCAGACTCGGTCAGATTTGCTGAGAAACCGCGGCTACGGTTTTTCCAGCTAGTTGTATTGTTAGGACGTGGATCTTCAAACGCTTGATTCGGGATATCTACATCTTGTAATAAGCCTGCACCAAGCGGCCCAGATACTGTGCCGATTGCGACAGTTTCTACGGTCGTATCAACGTTGTCACATGCTGCCGTAACCCCATAACGGACGCTATCAATACCTGCATTGTTAAGAGATTCAGCAACGTTTGCCGAAACGGCGGTCAGGTCAAATTTGCCCGCTACTTTAGCGCCAAGGCCGCCGCCTACGCCTTCAACGTCAGAACCACCACCATAAATTACGGCTTCAGTTGCGCCAGCCGCTGTCGTTGCACCAATTGGCGCCGCCTGAACTGTTAACGCTCCGTATGCAGTCGCATCATATGCTGTCCCCGTATTGTAAGGAACGCAAGCGAGTGACTCTAAGTCATCAGGCAGTACGCTTTCGTTGGCCACATAAATATTGAATGCGTTTTGAACCGCTGCAATGCCTTGTGTGGCGACGCCACGCGCTGCACGCGTGTTTTGGTCACCAAAGTTAGAAATAACTGCACCACCAAGAATTGCGATGATACCTACGACCACTAATAGCTCAAGCAATGTAAAACCGCTTTGCTGTTTAGTAAACTTCTGAATTTGCATTTTAAATACCTTTGCCCGGAATGGGCTCCTAGTATTGGCGCGTCTCGGAACTCGCTTCCGCAGCGCTTACCAGTTTAGTTATAAGCTCAGTTCAGCCAGAATCAGCTGCTGAGTAAAATAGAGCGAACCCGCATCGCCCAAAAAAACTTTTAAAAACTACGCCTTCACCTGAGGCTTGTAGTCGAGAACGTATCGATACTGTTTTCCGCAATCGATAACGACCTCTTTTTGTTCTCGCTTAAGTATGCGAACAGAAACTGTGAAGTTGCCGTACCCGTCATGACTAAACACATCATCGAATACATCCAGCAGCTTTTTCTTCACTTGATCATTGATCATGAAACCCTCTCGTTTCCAAGTGCATCAAAAGAGGTTGTAAATAGTAATGATTATCATTTATATTGTCAATCGAAATGTTACTGTATGTAACTTAAATGTAAATGGATGTATCTGTCGGGCTTTGGAACGATAATTAAAATCAACCTTCGGCCTATTAATAGATAACTTTTTCAACAACTTAGAGGTTTTTTTAAAATGAAATGGCTATTGGCTGCAGCAATAATAATTGCCTGTGACGTATATCTTAGCGGGCAATTATTAGATCTTTATTCTTCTTATTTATTAGCGGGATGCTATTTTTTATTACTCTTTATTGGCGCCTTTATGCTTTACACGCGAAAAAATGGTTTAGCAAAAGACTTTGACCAAGCGCTTCGGCACTATAAAAAAATCCAAACAACACCGAACAAAAAATCTAAGCAAAAAAAACAAGCAACCCAACGGAATTTGCAGCCACTCCTGCAAATGAGTTTGGCCCTGCTATGTGCCCTGCTTTTAATTATTCCTGGGGTCATTACTAGCTTAATAGGCATTGCATTAAGTACGCGAAGAACCAGTGTAAAAATTACAAGCCGTGTCATCGACAGCCAAGCAAATATGGCTTAACAGCAATAGCACAATCGGGTACAGGACGGTTAACAGGGTTAGTCGGAAACACTTAACACATGAGAACTATTATCATTTAGTAATATTTTAGGACGCACCAAAATCACTGCCTATACTTTTTATTTACATTAATTAGTCTGGCTAAAAAGGCGCGTAATATGAATGTGAAGTACCGTTCATTCATCAACAAATGTGGTGAACCGATTCAAGCGATATCGAACGATGCAGCGCGTAAATTGTCAAAAGGGCAAAACATGCGCAGACGCTATAAAGACTGCAAGGTTTCAGTGGCTGAATCACGTATTGTTGATGCACCGGGTGCAAAACCGATATTGCAGTCTGTCCACGTGTGGTCACTACGCTTCGATACAGAGGGAAAATTGGTGAAACGCACGTTAAAGCGTTTTTCCGAATCGGCGCTGGCAAGTGATACGGTAACCGAACCTAAAACAAGCGATATTTTAGCGAGTTATGTCCATGAAACGTTTAACCTTGAGCAAACTGAAAATGAATCAGGTTCAAGTGATACCTTGTACAGCCAGCTTTGGACACTAGCAGCGGCATAAGCATACTGGCGCTTGCTGAATGGCTGCTTGCGCCAATCAATTCCTTTTTCACTGAATCCACACATCTTTTTTATTGGCCATACCTTATCGGTTCAACGGTCATTGCCCTTCTCTATTTCTATTATAATAAAACCCGTTACTCATTTAGCTTAACGCGCGAGAAAAAAGTTGAGCTTGCCAAAGATGTTGGCTGGCTCACTATTAATGTGTGCATATTAGGTGCAGTGCTAGGGCCTTTAACTGCTTGGTTTGACAACCAATTGCTAGCCGCTGAACAAACAAGCACCGCATACGCTGCACCAAAAGAAGCCGGTAATTTTGTTGTGACTGTCCTCTACACCTGTTTGCTGGCTTTGCTTTTCGATTTTAGCTATTTTATTGCGCACTACTGCTTTCATAAATCTGGCTTATTATGGAAGCTGCATCGGGTGCATCACGCAGCAACGCAATTAACGCCGCTTACCGTGTTGCGACAACACCCATTTGAACTGGTGCTATCTGGCGTGTTTATCACCTTAAGTTTAAATTGCTTAGACCACTTCCTTAGCACACGCTTACCGATCTATGTTTATGAATTACAAGCCAATAATATTAACGTCATTTTGTTCATATTTTTCATCTCTGGTTACCACTTAAGACATTCAAATTTAGCAATTCGCTACCCTGCGGTTGTGGAGCAGCATTTGATCAGCCCCGCGATGCATCAATTACACCATAGCCGGGCAACATGCCATATGAATAAAAATTTTGGGCTGATCTTCAGCTATTGGGATCGACTATTTGGCACATTTATACCGAGTCCTAACACTACGCTTACATTTGGTATTGCCGACTAAAACATGCGCATGGCGAACGCCAAAACTCGCGTTTAATTGCACCCGCTACCACGATGTTAATTTATAGACTGCGCGCAAATGTTAAAGATATGGTACGGTAAATTGTTACGAGCCGAGCCACGGCATTAACAAGCCGTGTTAGCAAATAAATATCTGCCTTTTACAATTTAATCACTATGTTCAGAGAACAATAACAACCATGCATCATGAACCGACACAAACTACCAATGAAACCCGTCACACCAATAAAGGGATGCCCGAACCTATCCTAGCGCCATGGAATAATTTGAAAGGCTGGGGCTATATCAGTGTTTATAAACCCGACCCCGAATGGGTGCTTGATTGTGCAAATTTGAGTGCATGGGACAAAGATCATTATGTGGGTGGCCCTGCGATAACAATGCTGGTGCGTTATGCAAGCGCCGAGTGCGGCCCCTATGATGAACTTCTTTGCATGATGGGACGATTTCGCACGAATAGAGGGGTCTACCCGAAGCTGCA
>ENA-OSET01000747-OSET01000747.1-sediment-metagenome-genome-assembly--contig:-NODE-747-length-35524-cov-13.025587_pt1 | contig 35524 bp, 32 predicted proteins | sample MGYA00237882_ERZ534229 | MGnify/ENA primary metagenome ERZ534229 (study PRJEB26408, sample SAMN06266212) | sediment metagenome | isolation source: Hudson Canyon methane seep mesocosm | place... | reverse complement strand
TCTGGTGGTGAGAAAGGTCGAATGATGTTTGGTAAATTATTATTACAAAAACCAAATATCTTAATCATGGATGAACCAACCAATCATATGGATATGGAGTCTATTGAATCATTAAATATGGCACTCACACGCTACGATGGCACATTGTTCTTCGTCAGTCATGATCGTGAGTTTGTGTCCTCATTAGCGACTCGTGTTTTTGATATCACCGAAAATGGTATTGTTGATTTCCGTGGTTCATATGAAGAATACTTAACAAGCCAAGGTGTTAAATAAGTTAAATTGGGAGCCAGTACACTGTCTCACTGGCTCTTTTTTCTTTATTCCTAGTGTTTGGCATGCTACCGTGTCACTCAGTCCACTAGAACGAGGAAAAACCATGCCTATTCACGCTCGGTTAATTGCTTTTGTTATTGCGCTATTAACAAGTCTAAGCCTATTTATTAGCCCTATTGCTAATGCTGCATCATCTTATGAAATCAATGTTGGTGTTAAAGAAACACTCAAACGCTTTCGAAATGATATTCCTGGTGGCGGCGAATTTCTGAAACAAGCGAAAGGTGTACTTGTATTTCCAAGTGTCATTAAGGCTGGTTTTGGTATTGGTGGTGAGTATGGAGAAGGGGCATTACAAGTAGGCGGTAAAACAAAAGCTTATTACAGCACCGCAGCAGCCTCGATTGGTCTACAGCTGGGAGTTCAATCTAAATCCGTTGTATTGGTCTTTATGACAAGTGATGCACTTAAGACGTTTCAAGCAAGCAAAGGATGGAAAGCCGGTGTAGATGGATCGGTTGCACTGATCGAATGGGGTGCTGCTGAAGACATCAACACAATTGATATTGAAGATCCTATTATTGGCTTTGTATTTAGCAATAAAGGCCTGATGTACAACTTGACCTTAGAAGGTTCTAAATTTACTAAAATTGTGAAATAAATATGACAACAACAGATTACCCAGAAAAAAGCTGTGAAATTGACCGCTTGGTCACACACCCAAAATTAGTTGAAGCGACATTAGCTGGCAGAAAAACAGAGCAACGTCGAGATGGTGTTTATGCCTACCCAGGCGAAACATTTGAGCTAGAGGGTATCCAGTTTACAGTCACAGGACTAGAGCAGAAAACACTTGGTGACATGACTGATGCAGATGCCCAAGCAGAAGGTTACCCAAGCATGGAAATGTATAAAGGGCTAATCCTACGTATGCATGAAGGCATGAAGTGGAATGACAAGCACAAAGTATGGGTACATAAATTCGAAAAATCCAGCTAAAAATAAAACAGTGAAAACACCCTTATTTTTAAGGGTGTTTTCATATTTTAGTCTTCGATTCTAAAACCAACTTTTATTGTCACCTGCCAATATTTAACACCGCCCTCTTCAATATAACCTCGCGTATCAACCACATTAAACCAATGCATATGCTTCACTGATTCAGCCGCTTTAGCTATCGCGTTCTGTATCGCTTGATCAGAACTTTCGGTTGAACTACCCGTTAACTCAATATGTTTATATGTATGCTCACTCATCGTGCTCTCCTTAATCTCGTAAATAAATAAACCAGTAAAACAAACCTACAAATACACTACCACCAATAATATTGCCTAATGTGACCGGTAGTAAATTATCTAATAAAAAACAAGCTACAGTTAGATTTTCCAGATTCATATTACTCACTAACTGTAATAATTCTGGTTGCTGTTTAGCCAATAAGCCTGCTGAAATAAAATACATATTAGCAACAGAATGTTCAAATCCCATTGCTACAAAGGCTGTAATTGGAAATAAAATCGCCAACACTTTGTCCACCACGGTACGACCCGCAAAACATAGCCAAACTGCTAAACACACTAGAATATTACACAAGACTCCTCGAGTGAATGCCTCCATCCAAGTTAAATTAACTTTTGCATTAGCAATCGCTAAGACCTTGGCACCGACAGCGCCGTCGCCTATTTGCCAATGACCACTTAGATATATCAATAACAAGATACCGACAGCACCAATAAAATTACCGATAAAAACAATCGACCAATTGGCTAATAATTGCTTTAGAGTTACTTTACCATCTACATAGGCCATGACGATTAAGTTATTCCCAGTGAACAACTCAGCGCCGGCAATAACGACTAAAATAAGACCTAAACAAAAAGAAAGACCGCCAATAAGTCTCATCAAACCTGCAGCTACACCGGTCGAGTCATGTGTGACAACAGTATAAAACACTGCACCGAGAGCAATAAATGCCCCAGCTAAAATAGCTAAAGCAAACACACGTAATGGTTCTCCCGAACTTTTACTCACCCCTACACTTTCTATTCTGGCCGCAATTTCTTTTGGTGAATAGGCATCAACTGAAAAATGGTCCACTCGCTATCCTTTTGTTTATTAACTCTATCGTTTAATTTTGCCTTATTTTGACTGACACTAACAGACCTAATGACAAATTTATTAGGGCTACATTTAACAGACTGATTTAACTGGATTTTATACTTAAACATGCGTATAATTGATCGATTACTTTATCCCTCTCTCAGTTTTGCATTCAAAACTGACCTTCACAGGCGAATTCATGTCAGACACAGAACAAACTCCAGTATTACCTTTTTCGGAATTAGGCTTATCAGAAGCCGTACTTAAAGCCGTTAATCAAGCTGGTTACGAAACACCTTCACCGATCCAAGCTCAAAGTATTGGTCCTCTTCTTGAAGGTCGCGATCTTTTAGGTCAAGCTCAAACAGGTACTGGTAAAACAGCTGCTTTCTCTCTACCTCTTTTAAGTCGTATTGATGTAAAAGCTAAAACACCTCAAATGCTTGTATTAGCACCAACTCGTGAATTAGCCATTCAAGTTGCAGAAGCTATTCAAGGTTACGCTAAACACATGAAGGGTATGCATGTATTGCCTGTTTATGGTGGTCAAAGCATGGGTATTCAATTACGCCAAATGCAACGTAACCCACAAATCATCGTCGGTACACCAGGTCGTATTCTTGATCATATTCGTCGTAAAACATTAAAGCTAGGTGATTTGAAGTCTCTCGTTTTAGATGAAGCAGATGAAATGTTGCGCATGGGCTTTATTGATGATGTTGAAACAATTTTAAAAGAAACACCTGATTCACGTCAGGTTGCATTGTTCTCGGCAACAATGCCTGGTCCAATCCATCGTGTTGCAACACGTTACTTGAAAGATCCTGTTGAGATCCGTATCAAGTCTAAAACATCAACAATGGAAACAATCAACCAACGTTACTGGCAAGTGACAGGAATGCACAAGTTAGAAGCATTAACGCGTATTCTTGAAGTTGAAGAGTTTGATGCAATGATTATCTTTGTTCGCACAAAGAATGCAACCGCTGAACTTGCTGAGAAGCTTGAAGCTCGTGGCTATTCTAGCTCACCACTTAATGGTGATATGAATCAAGCCGCTCGTGAGAAAGCAATCGAACGAATGAAAAAAGGCAAGCTAGATATCCTTGTTGCCACAGATGTTGCAGCACGTGGTTTAGATATCGATCGTATAAGCCATGTTGTTAACTATGACATTCCTTACGATACAGAATCATATGTTCACCGTATTGGTCGTACAGGTCGTGCTGGCCGTACTGGTACTGCAATCTTATTCGTTTCTCCACGTGAAAAACGTATGTTGTTTGCTATCGAAAAAGCGACACGTCAGCCGATTGAGAAAATGCAATTACCTAGCACAGAAGATATTGCTGATCGCCGTGTGATGCAGTTTACTCAAATGCTTAGTGAAACAATTGAGTCGCAAGACTTGAGCTTCTTCCAAGAAGTTATCGCTCATTATCAAGAAGCTCATGATGCTGATCCATTAGAAGTAGCGGCGGCATTGACTTACCTTGTGCAAAAGAGTCGTCCACTTAAACCTGTTGTTCATGTTCGTCCGCCTAGAGCAGAACGAGGGGATAACCGTGAACGTGGTAGCCGTAGAGACAAATCTGATCGTGGCGACCGTCCAAGTCGTGAACGTTCTCCTCGTCGTGGCAATCAAGATAGACCACATCGTAGTGAAGATGGCATGCAAACCTACCGCGTTGAAGTTGGTAGAACTCATGGTGTTGAAGTTAAGAATATTGTTGGTGCCATTGCTAATGAAGCAGGAATTGATAGCAAAGACATCGGGCGTATTAGCCTAGAAGATAGTTACAGTACTATTGATTTACCAGAAGGTATGCCAAAAGACTTATTCCAGCAATTACGCAAAGTTTGGGTGTGTAATAAGCAGCTCGAAATGAGCATTGTCAATAATAATGATGCGTCTGCAGCGGGTGATAGTGGTGGTGAAAACACTGCACGCAAGCCAAGACGTTCAGGCAAGCCTCGCAGTCGAGCTCGTGACAAATCACGTCGCCCAAGCCCAAGACGTGGCAATAACGAGTCATAAACAGTACTAAATCAGCCTCCTTTCTTAGGGGGCTTTTTTTTGCCTTTTATATTTAGCCTCAGCCTGTAGAATAAGCCACATGCTAAATTTTATCTGGATCTTCTTTTTCGCTACTGCCTTCCTTGTGGCATTGATCAAGCTGTTTGCTTTTGGCGATACTGAGATCTTCGGTCAACTTATGACTGCCATGTTTAGTTTGTCCAAAACAGCATTTGAAATATCGTTAGGATTAACGGGGATCCTCGCTTTATGGCTTGGCATTATGCGTATTGGTGAGCGCAGTGGCTTTATTGACCTGCTTACTCGTGGTTTAACGCCTCTCTTTTCAAAACTCATGCCGGAAATACCTAAAAACCATCCCGCACTTGGGGCAATGGTAATGAATATGTCCGCCAATGCATTAGGATTGGATAATGCTGCAACACCGTTAGGTATTAAGGCAATGAAAGAGCTACAAAAGCTCAATCCATTTAAAGATACTGCGAGTAATGCTCAAATATTGTTCTTAGTTATCAATACCTCTGCTGTGACCCTTTTTCCCGTCACAATATTTACCTACCGTGCCCAAATGGGTGCAGCAAACCCAACGGATGTATTTATTCCCATTCTAATTGCGACCTATGCATCTACCGTCGTTGGCTTGCTTGCTGTTGCATCTATCCAAAAAATCAATTTATTCGACAAGGTTATTCTCAGTTACCTTGGTGGTTTTACCCTATTTGTTATTGGCTTATTATCATATTTTTCACAGCTACCACAAGCAGAGATGCTTGCCCAATCAGCATTAATAAGTAATGTCATTCTATTTTCATTGATCATGCTATTTATCTCTGGGGCAGTCATCAAAAAAGTAAATGCTTACGACGCCTTTATCGATGGTGCAAAAGAAGGTTTTGAAACAGCAATTACTATCATCCCTTATCTCGTCGCCATGTTAGTTGCAATTGGTGTATTTCGTGCCAGTGGCGCACTTGATCTATTAGCAGGTGGACTTCGACATATTGTATTAGCCATGAATGTTGATGATCGTTTTATTGATGCATTACCAACGGCTTTAATGAAACCGTTTAGTGGCAGTGGTGCTAGAGCAATGATGGTCGATACAATGCAAGTCTATGGCGCTGATTCATTTGCAGGTAGGCTTTCATCCATTGTACAAGGCAGTACTGAAACAACCTTCTATGTACTGGCTATCTATTTTGGTTCCGTCGGCATCAAAAACATACGTCATGCTGCAGCATGTGGACTCGCTGCCGATATTGCAGGAATAATGGCCGCTATTGCCGTTGCCTACTGGTTCTTTGGCTAGGTATGAAGAACACTGTACGTACAGTTATTAGCACGGCCAGACCACCCTTTTTATTATTAACACCTGCAGTGTTATCGCTTGCTTTTGCATTAAGCTATTGGCAACAAGGTTTTATTGATCTCCAGCTATCATTGCTAATATTCATTGCAGCACTTTCTGCTCATATCAGTGTGAATGCATTTAATGAATATGCAGACTTTCGTTCTGGATTAGATTTCAATACCCATCGCACACCATTTAGTGGCGGAAGTGGTGCATTACCTAATAATCCAGCGGCTGCCTCTGCAGTTTTACTGCTGAGCATATTAAGCCTTTCTATAACGGGCCTTATTGGGCTTTATTTTGTTTTTCTGTATGGACTATCATTATTACCCTTAGGACTGGTTGGAATTTTACTGGTTATTTCGTATACCAAAACGATTACACACTACCCTTGGCTATGTTTACTTACTCCAGGTCTAGCTTTCGGTCCTATTTTTATTGTGGGTAGTAACCTTGTCCTCACAGGTCACTATTCACTTCTGGCATTTATTACATCCTTACCTATCTTTTTTTTGGTCAATAACCTACTTTTATTAAACCAGTTTCCAGATATGGATGTAGATAAAAAGTTTGGTCGACACCATATTATTATTGAACTAGGTCTGCAGACATCTAGCCAGCTATTTTCATACTTCAATCTACTGGCATACTTAACACTAGTTTTAGCGGTACTCTTTAGACAATTACCTGATGAAAGTTTACTGGGGCTTATACCTGCAGCCTTAGCAGTGGCAACAAGCCTTTCTGTCAGAAAAAACTATCACACTATCCAACGGTTATTGCCTGCTATGAGGTGGAATGTCATGCTCAACCTGCTCACGCCAATATTAATGGCACTCGGTCTTATTTGGTCAGTTTAAACCGTTCAATATAGCTTGGATAAACAGCCATTATTCACATCTAATTAAACATTTTTCCTACTGATTTACTAAGTGCATCAGATCGATTTGGCGAGCGCAATACTTTCATAATATGAACCCGCATTCCAGGCATAAACATAACATCGGCAAGTAATTGACTAAATGCAGCCTGCCCTGCATTATTCTTAGCTAATTGTTCTAGGTATAAGCTACAAAGAAATTCCTGTTCCAGCACTCTCCAAATACGTCCAGAGATGGTTGCTAATACCTCAATATTCTGACTGCATGGACTCTCAAGAACTTGCTTCACCATCTGATCAACTAATCCTGTTGCAGGACTATTAGATGCAGCACGTAGGCAAGCACAAATTTGTGCAATATCTGGTTCTTGCTCTTGAAGCTCCATTCTCACACGCCGTGCCAATATCTCTACGATACCAATGACTGGTGATGCATTCTCAAGAAACGTACTCAGCATCATAAATGGTTCAGTAGGTAGGCGGTTTATGCACTCAATGAAACCTAAGGTTTCATTAATATCATCTGATCTCGCAGCAACATCAGCAACACCCTGCATGCCAATAGATGGCCATGAGTCTAATGCTTCCTGTCCAGAAAAATAGCGTCGAGCAGCTTCATAATATTGTGAGGGTTTTAATGCTAAACTTTTTGTAACTTGGGCATTGAATGCTGCCATGCGATCTTCACGCGGTTTAAATGTATAAGGGCTATCTTTCAACGCACTATCGATTGCTTTGCCATCATCAGAAGCCAGCATGCATTCGCCCACCCGCTCAAGTAACATCACAAGAAACTCATCTCGAGCAGCTTGGACCAATAGACCTTGTTCATCTAAAGGAAGCTTAAGAAACCACACATAACGCTTATATGGCGTATTCGGGTCCCAAAAGACAAGTCCTAATAAGGCTGTTTTTTTAAATGGATAAGGATATGCGCTTGTTGCCCTTTCAAAGCCAACAAACTCATCTGGTGTTAATTTTACAACGCGGCGGCCCATATCAAAAATTCGATATTTTGCTCCACTATGGTGGAGAAACTCGCTTAATGTTGTGATTTGATTTGTTGCCATGTTTTTACCCTTTCACCTAAGTCAATACCTTAGAGTCTTAGCATGTTTAAACTTTATTTCAGAACAAGGTATTCTTGCAGCATAAACTCAAGAGCAATCAGGTTCTGTATTCAGCATTTATTTTGACATAATCATATGAAAAGTCACATGTCCAAATAGTATCATTTGCACTGCCACGGCCCAACTCCACCTTAATGGTAATTTCTTCTTGGTCCATCACCTTTTGGCCTTGCTCTTCAGTATAGTTTGAAGCGGGTTCGCCTTTATCAACAATGCAAACATTATCTAAATAAATGGCAACCTGTGATAAATCAAACTCTGTCAGTCCACTTCGCCCAACAGCGGCTAAAATACGTCCCCAATTAGGATCGGATGCAAATAATGCTGTTTTGACCAAAGGAGAGTGAGCAATAGTATAGGCAACTTGACGACACTCTTCAGCATTCGCCCCTTGCTCTACGTCAATGGCTATAAACTTTGTAGCACCTTCACCATCACGCACAATAGCATGGGCTAATTGTTGGCTTATTTCAGCAATAACACGATACAGTTTTTGAGCGGAATCTTCATCGCTCCTTGTGATGACAGAATGGCCAGCTTGGGCTGTTGCTATCAACACACAGGCATCATTTGTTGATGTATCACCATCGACTGTAATTCTATTAAATGACTGCTCAACCGCATTATGTAACATGTCATCTAAAACAGATTGTTCAATAGCTGCATCCGTAGCAATATAAGACAACATCGTTGCCATATCAGGACGAATCATGCCTGATCCTTTTGCCATTCCTGTTACGGTAACAGTTTTACCATCAATCTCAATTTGTTTTGAAATTGCTTTAGCTACCGTATCTGTTGTCATAATAGCGTGAGCAGCATCAAACCAATTATCACTCTGTAAACTTTCAAAAGCCTCGGGCAAAGCCTGTGTTATTTTATCAATGGGAAGTTGCTGCCCTATCACTCCGGTTGAAAATGGCAGTACCGTGTTTACAGCTTCATCTGCCAGTTCAGCAACCACCTGACAACATTGTTGTGCAGCTGCCATTCCTGCTTCGCCTGTACCAGCATTAGCATTACCTGAGTTAATCAATAAATACTGTGGTGCCGTTTCTTGTTGATGTTGTTTTGCCAGTGTTACCGGTGCCGCACAAAAAGCATTTTTAGTATAAACCGCTGAGGTAGAACTACCTTGGGCAACCTTAATTAAAACCAAATCTGCTTTACCAACGGTCTTAATACCTGCACTCGCGATACCAATTTCTATTCCCTCAATGGGCAATAGCGAAGAAGCTGTTGGGGCAGGTAAGTTAACGGGCATTAGTTAATGGCGCCATGACATTGTTTGAACTTCTTACCAGAACCACATGGACATGGATCATTTCGGCCTACTTTCTTACCATCACGTGTCACAGGCTGTTGGTGGGATGGAAGTTCTTCACCACCATCTAATGATTCAGCTTCTTCATGCTGATATTCAACTTCTCCTGATTGGCGACGCTGTTCTTCAACAGCTTCAACATCTTCTGGGTCACGAACTTGAACAAGCGAAATTAATGAAATAATCTCATGCTTGATGTTCTCTAACATCGCAGTAAACATATTATAAGCTTCACGCTTGAATTCTTGTTTTGGATCTTTTTGAGCATAGCCTCGAAGATTGATACCTTGACGTAAGTAATCCATCTGAGCCAAGTGCTCTTTCCACTGACTATCTAATGTTTGCAGCATAATCGCTTTTTCAAAATTACGCATCAGCTCACCAGTAACGGCTTCTTCTTTCTCTTTACACTCAGCTTCCGCTGCCTCAATAATGCGCGCGCGTAGGGCATCTTCGTCTAAATCACTTTCTTGTTCTAACCACTCACTCACATTTAGTGCTAAGGCAAAGTCATCACGTAGGGCACCTTCTAAACCTGAAATATTCCATTGCTCATCAATGCTGTTGGGTGGAATGTAAGTGCTAATAACCTCATCAAATACTGCCTCACGCATCGATACAATTGTGTCAGCCACTTCACTTTGTGCCATTAACTCATCACGTTGTTCGTAGATCACTTTACGCTGATCATTCGCCACATCATCGTATTCAAGTAGTTGTTTTCGAATATCGAAGTTGTGACCTTCAACTTTCTTCTGGGCATTTTCAATCGCACGAGACACCCAAGGGTGCTCAATCGCTTCGCCTTCTTCCATGCCTAGCTTTTGCATCAATCCAGCCATACGTTCTGATGCGAAAATACGCATTAAATTATCTTCTAGTGATAAATAAAAGCGACTTGTTCCTGCATCACCTTGACGACCAGAACGACCTCGCAATTGATTATCAACACGACGTGATTCATGACGTTCTGAACCAATAATGTGCAGACCACCTGCAGCTAATACTGCGTCATGACGTATTTGCCATGCATGAGTCACTTTTTCTTTTTCAGCATCACTTGCTTGCTCGCCTAAGTTGGCAAGTTGAACCTCAAGGCTACCACCTAATACGATATCGGTACCACGCCCAGCCATATTGGTAGCAATCGTTACTGCTCCAGGGCTACCCGCTTGAGCAATGATATGTGCCTCTCTTTCATGCTGCTTTGCATTCAACACTTCATGAGAAATTTTGGCTTTAACTAGTTGGTCATGTAAATACTCTGAGCTTTCAATCGATGAAGTACCAACAAGAACAGGTTGCTTTCTTTCAGCACATTGTTGAATGTCTGCAACAATTGCATCGTATTTTTCTTTTGTCGTCAGGTAAATTTGATCCGCACCATCTTTACGCTGCATATCTCTATGAGTTGGGACAACAATGACTTCTAAGCCATAAATTGACTGTAACTCGAATGCTTCGGTGTCCGCTGTACCTGTCATACCTGACAGCTTTTTGTATAAACGGAAGTAATTCTGGAATGTAATTGATGCTAATGTTTGGTTTTCATTTTGTATTTTTGCCCCTTCTTTCGCTTCAACAGCTTGGTGCAAACCCTCGGACCAACGTCGACCTGGCATAGTACGACCAGTGAACTCATCAACAATAACTACTTCATTATCTTGCACGATATAGTCAACATCACGCTGGAATAACACATGTGCTCGCAATGCTGCCGTAACATGATGCATTAAACTAATATTGGCGGCATCATATAAGCTAGCATTTTCAGCTAACAAGCCGATGCCTGTTAATAAGTTTTCAATTTTTTCATGGCCCAGCTCAGTGAAATGTACCTGTTTGGACTTCTCGTCAACAGTATAGTCACCTTCAACTTCTACTTCATCACCTTCACCAATCTGTTTAGATAGTTCAGGAATAAGCTTATCCACACGTTGATAAAGTTCAGAACTATCTTCAGCAGGACCTGAAATAATAAGGGGGGTACGCGCTTCATCAATTAAGATCGAATCCACTTCATCCACAACGGCATAATGTAATTTACGTTGAACTTTTTCTTCTAAACTAAAGGCCATATTATCGCGAAGGTAATCAAAGCCAAATTCATTATTGGTACCGTACGTAATGTCACAAGCATATGCCTCACGACGCTCAGTAGGCTCCATTCCGGCAATAATTACACCGGTTGTTAAACCTAAAAATCGGTATAACTGTCCCATTAAGGCCGAGTCACGTTGTGCAAGATAATCATTAACAGTGATTAAGTGAACACCTTCACCTTCTAAGGCATTAAGGTAAATTGAAAGTGTAGCAACAAGTGTTTTACCTTCACCTGTACGCATCTCTGCAATTTTTCCATCGTTAAGAACTATGCCACCAATCATTTGAACATCAAAATGGCGCATACCTAAAGCACGTTGGCTCGCCGCACGAACAACAGCAAAGGCTTCAGGGAGGATATCTTCTAAGCTTGAGCCATCAGATAACTTCTGGCGAAATTCTACCGTTTTAGCTTGCAGGCCGGCATCGTCAAGCTGCTCAAGCTCCGTTTCAAAATTAGCAATTTCATCTGCAGTCTTGCGTAATTGTTTAAGCACTCGATCATTTCGACTGCCAAATATTTTGCTAAAAAAGGTGCTTACCATTGCTTGTTACTACCTGTATGTTGCGGAGTATCCATCCGAAAACGAGTTTAAAAAACGCATAATTATAACGCGTAGAAAGTGTTAGGTCTAAAGTCTATTCTTAATTAGGTGGGGCTATTTATTATGAACTCAAGCTTTATCCTTTAACAAAGCTATAGGGATTGATTTTTTTCCCATCTCGTAACACTTCAAAATGGACATGTGGTCCTGTTGAACGTCCTGTTGATCCCATTAATGCTATTGCTTGTCCTCTATTGACACGATCGCCTTTTTTTACAATAAGCGTTTTGTTATGTGCGTACCGTGTAATGTAACCATTGCCATGATCTATCTCAACAAGCTGTCCGTAGCCAGTGCGTTTTCCTATCCAGCTAATAATGCCATCAGCCACGGCAAGCACATCACTACCCGACTTTCCAGCGATATCAATACCATGATGGAATGCTTTTTTCCCATTGAAAGGATCTATTCGATTACCATAATATGATGATATCCACCCTTCTTTTGAAGGTGAGCCTTGAGGAATAGCTGATTGTATATTGTCATTTGTTAAGTACACATTTTTCAACATGACTAACTGTTGTTCTTGTGTGTTGAAGCTTGCTGTTAATTGTTCTAAATTTTGTTGGAAACTGAGTCCAGATAGATCAGTTCCTTCCAGTGCGACACCACCTTGTGGCGGTTGATTATCTAGCTCAAATACGGCGGTATCTATTCCGGCCATTTTAGCAATTCTTTGTGTTAGTGCTTTTAGACGAATCGACTCAGCTTGTAACTGTCCTAGGCGTTGTGCATAATATTCCCGAGTTGCTATTTCAGTGCTTTTTTCAGCAAAATTTACATCTCTCACTTCTGTAGACACTATCGGAATAATTGGCGCTGGAACATCTGGGCTATTGGCTTTTGTATCAATCGACATCATAATAGTCGCCAATACAGTAATGAGTACACTACTCATTACAAGCAAAGTCTTACGTGTAAGGTGCCAATGTTTATGTATCGAGCTGTTCGACGATATAATGATAATCTGCATTTTCACCCTTCCACTTAACGTTATGGGTCGTTATGACAAACAAACCACAACAAGTTAGCACAATTTGTACGAAGAATAGTCAACTTAGTAGACTTGCACAACGGACACAGCACCTAAGTAAGCTAAACTATATTCTGCAACAAGTCATGCCACCACAATTTTCAGCACACTGCCAACTTGCCAATATTAATGAACAAACGCTTATTGTTCATTCTGATAACGCAAGTTATGCAAGCCTGCTTCGCTTTCAAGCCAAGACCATATGTCAGGCATTATCCGAGCATTTATCTCAGCCAGTCACCAAACTTGAAGTCAAAGTTAAGCCGCGGTTCGACGTTAGTAAGACAGAGGCATCATCATCAATATCGCTGCCTAATGATGCAGCACAAGCATTGCAACAAACTGCTGATTCAATGGAGGAAGGCCCGTTAAAAACTGCTTTAAATAAGTTAGCTAAACGTCGTGAAAAGAAGTAATTAATTGACTGTTGATGCTGCTGGGCGACTAAACGCTATTGGCGCATCTTTCTCATCTTCAAAGCTAACCAACTCCCAACAGTCAGTTTCAACTATGAGTTTACGCAATAACTTATTATTAACTTCGTGACCGGACTTATGGCCACTAAATGTACCGATTAAGCTATGACCTAATAAATACAGGTCACCAATGGCGTCTAATACTTTGTGACGAACAAATTCATCTTCATAGCGGAGACCATCTTCATTCAATACACGATAATCATCAACGACAATAGCATTATCCATGCTACCGCCCAGTGCTAAATTGTTTTCACGCAATTTTTCGATATCTTTCATAAAACCGAAAGTCCGAGCTCGGCTCACTTCACGAACGAATGATGTGGAGGAGAAATCAACATCAACTTGCTGCGGTCTTCCAGTGAAAGCAGGGTGTTCGAAATCAATGGTAAATGACACTTTAAACCCATCAAAAGGTTCGAACTTCGCCCATTTGTCGCCATCTTCAAGAACAACTGGTTTTGTAATTCTAATAAATTGCTTAGCAGCTGATTGCTCTTCAATCCCAGCAGATTGTATTAAGAATACAAAAGGTCCTGCACTTCCATCCATAATGGGTACTTCTGAAGCATTAAGATCGATATAAGCATTATCGATTCCTAAGCCTGCAAATGCAGATAACAAATGCTCAACCGTTGAAACGCGTTGCCCATGCTGAATGAGGGTAGTAGATAATGCTGTTTCACCTACGTTTTCAGCTTTTGCTTCGATTTCAACAACAGGATCAAGATCAACTCGTCGAAAAACAATGCCTGTATTTGGGGCGGCCGGACGCAATGTAAGATACACCGTATCTCCACTATGCAACCCAACACCGGTTGCACGAATCACATTTTTCAATGTTCGTTGCTTTATCACAGCGTAACACTCCCCTTCACAGACATAAATATTGGCACAATAATATCACATCAATAGCATATCCAGCTAGTAGAACTTAATCAGCCTGACGGCGTAAAAATGCCGGAATATCTAAATAATCCATATTTACATCACCATTTGCGACTTGCTTTTGCTGCGCCTGATCTTCATTACGTTTAACTGTTGGAATGTCGTAGTCAATATCGACTGGCTTTTTAACAATCTCAATTTGAGGAGCAGCTTCGTCAACATTTGGAACTACAGCTAGTTTAGCAGCTGACTGAGCACCTAAGCCCGTAGCAACAACGGTCACGCGAATTTCATCTGTCATTTCAGGGTCAATAACGGTACCAACAACTACCGTTGCATCTTCTGAGGCAAACTCTTTAATCGTGTTACCCACATCTTCAAACTCACCAATAGTCATATCTAGACCAGCAGTAATATTGACCAACACACCTCGAGCACCAGATAAATCGACATCTTCTAGTAATGGGCTTGATACGGCATGTTTTGCAGCTTCAATAGCACGATTCTCACCAGATGCTTGTCCCGTACCCATCATTGCCATACCCATTTCTGACATAACTGTTCGTACGTCAGCGAAATCCACGTTAATCATACCTTCGCGGGTAATTAATTCTGCAATACCTTGAACAGCTCCAAGCAAAACATCATTCGCTGCTTTAAATGCACTTAGCAGGCTCATTTGCTTACCAAGTACTGCTAATAGTTTTTCATTCGGAATTGTAATTAACGAATCGACATGTTGGCTAAGTTCCGTTAGACCAGCATCTGCAATTTTTAAACGCTTACCACCTTCAAACGGGAAAGGTTTTGTTACTACGGCAACCGTTAAAATACCCATTTCTTTAGCAACTTGAGCAACAACCGGTGCAGCACCTGTACCAGTACCACCACCCATTCCTGCAGTAATAAAGACCATATCTGCACCACTAATCACATCCATAATGCGTTCGCGATCTTCTAATGCAGCTTGACGTCCAACATCAGGATTGGCACCTGCACCAAGTCCTTTAGTGATATCTGTACCTAATTGTAATTGTGTCGTTGCAGCACTTTTACGTAATGCTTGTGCATCCGTATTAGCACAAATAAAATCTACGCCTTCAATTTCATTGGCTACCATATGTTCAAGTGCATTACCGCCACCGCCACCTACGCCAATAACCTTGATCACTGCATTTTGTGTATAGGTATCAATTAATTCAAATGTCATTTTCTCTCTCCCCAGATCTTTATATATTATATGTATTACTATGCTTTAAAACTATTAAAAATTGCCTTGGAACCAGCTTTTCATCCGCGCCAACATGCCTTTGAAGTCGCTGCCTTGTTTTGTTTCATTTTGTCCAACTGATTCCTCCTGATTTCCAAATAACAACAGACCCACACCTGTTGCATGAATTGGGTTTTTAACCACATCGACCAATCCGCCTACATGCTGCGGTAGGCCTAGTCTTACGGGCAAATGGAAGACTTCTTCAGCTAGTTCAACAACACCTTCCATTTTTGAACTACCGCCAGTTAATACAACACCCGCGGCAAGTAACTCTTCAAATCCACTACGTCTTAATTCAGCTTGCACCAACATTAATAATTCTTCATATCTTGGCTCAACAACCTCAGCTAAGGTTTGACGCGCTAATTGTCGTGGTGCACGGTCGCCAACACTAGGTACTTCAATCGTTTCATCTTCACGTGCTAATTGCGTTAAAGCACATGCATATTTGATTTTAATTTCATCAGCATGTTGTGTTGGCGTTCGAAGTGCCACAGCAATATCATTGGTAACTTGATCGCCTGCAATCGGAATCACGGCTGTATGACGAATTGCACCATCAATAAAAACAGCAATATCTGTTGTGCCACCACCGATATCAACAAGGCAAACGCCCAGTTCTTTTTCATCGTGTTCAAGTACTGAATAACTCGAAGCCATTTGCTCTAAAATAATACCGTCAACAGATAAGCCACAGCGTTCGATACATTTAGTAATGTTCTGTGCAGCACTTACCGCACCTGTAATTAAGTGAACCTTCGCTTCTAAACGGACACCCGACATACCAATCGGCTCACGAATACCTTCTTGATTATCAATCAAGTATTCTTGAGGAAGCACATGCAGTAGCTGTTGATCTCCTGGAAAATGAACTGCTTTTGCAGCATCTAACACTCGCTCAACATCTCCAGATGTCACTTCTTTATCTCTAATGGCGACCGTGCCATGAGAATTTAAACTTCGAATGTGACTTCCTGCAATACCTGCATATACGGAGTGAATCTGACAGCCTGCCATTAGCTCTGCTTCTTCAACAGCACGTTGAATCGATTGAACTGTTGACTCGATATTAACGACGACTCCTTTCTTCATCCCTCTTGCAGGATGAGAGCCGATACCAATAATATCTAAGGCTTTATCCTGAGGGCCGGCATCTAAATTTGGTGCAGCAACAATCGCTACCACTTTAGATGTTCCGATATCTAATCCAACTATAAGTTCTCTTTCACTTCTTTTTGACATCACACTGTCCCATTAAAGTCAGGCTGTATGCCTGATTTCCAAACTACCGACAAACCATTGGTATAACGCATATCTACCGTTTTGATCTGTTCCTGATAGTGCTGCAATCCTGCTTTATATATATTTACAAACCGATCAAGTCGTTGCTCGTTGTCAGCACGCCCCAACATCAATTTCATTCCATCATCAAATTGAATAATCCACGATCTTCTTTTATCCATTTCTAACTTATGTACTCTTAGGCCAAGCACGTTAAAACGTTTAACAATTGCGGCATACTGCTGTGTCATTACGCCACTTGTATCTTTAGGCCCTGCTAATTTCACTAAACCTTTAGGAAAGCTTTTTTTAGCGGGGAAAAACAGTTCACCGTCAGTGTTCACTAACGCATAGTCACTCCACTGAGCAACAGCCTTTTGTTCTTCAACCACTAAATGCATTGTGTCAGGCCAACTTCTTTTCACCTGAATAAGCTTGACCCACGGCAATGCTTCTCCCGCATCTCTCAGCTTAGCAACGTCAACATTGATAAAACTGCCCGTAACATAAGGTGTAACCACCTTCACTAGTTCGCTTTTATTTGCATGTTCGAAAGCACCATCCACACTCACATGTAGAATGGGTAAGGTATCTTCTTGTTGTAACCACATTCCAGCCGCAATAGCACCCATAAGAAGTGATAAGACCAGCATGTTTCGCACTCCTTTTTGCCAAGCAATTGATTGACGTTGCTTACGCACAGGTTTACGTGTTGCACCTCGAGAGCGACGAGCTTTAACCATTGGCCTGCCCTCCCATACTTGTTTCTAATATCGCCCATACAAGTTGTTCAAAGTTTAAACCGGCTTGTTTTGCTGCCATTGGTACTAAACTATGATCTGTCATGCCTGGGATACTATTCGCTTCCAATAAATAAAACTGTCCACGCTGATCACGCATAAAATCAATACGTCCCCAACCTGACATTCTCAAACCATTGAATGCATCTAATGCAATTTGTTGGCATAAGGCTTCTTCTTTCTCATCCAAATCACACGGGCACAGATATTCAGTTGTGTTTGACTGATATTTAGCTTCAAAGTCATAAAATTCATTCGGTGTTTTTAGCTGAATCACTGGCAAGGCTTTACCGTTAAGTACAGCAACGGTGTACTCTTCACCCTCAATCCAACGTTCCGCAATCACTTCAGCATCAAACTCTGTTGCCAATACAATTGCAGATTTCAAATCTTCAGCTGAATTAACCTTGGTCATGCCAATACTTGAACCTTCATTTACTGGCTTAATAATGATTGGCAGACCTAATTTATTAACCAAGCTATCAACATCAGTACGCGCAGTGACTTGTTTAAACTCAGCTGTTGGCAAACCTTGCTGTTGCCATAATTGCTTGCTCAGATTTTTATTCATCGACAATACTGCAGCAGTCATGTCACTGCCTGTGTAGGCAAGCTCTAGTGACTGTAGTACTGCTTGAATTTCACCATCTTCACCGCCTCGTCCATGAAGGATAATAAATGCACGGTCAAATCTACCTGCTTGTAATTGCTCACTTACATCAATTCCAGCATCAATCTTATGAGCATCAACCCCTTGTTTAAGTAAAGCATCCAGTACTGCATGACCACTTTTCAATGAAATCTCACGCTCAGCAGAACGTCCGCCCATTAACACGGCAACACGGCCAAATTCCGATGCGGTTTTAATGATATTCATTAGGCAACCTCACCCACGATATGAACTTCAGGTATTAACTTCACCCCTGCTTCTTGCTCAATTTTTTGTTGTAGCAGCATGATTAATGCTTCAATATCTGACGCTAGTGCACTACCATCATTAACAATAAAATTCGCATGTTTTTCTGATACTGACGCACCACCGATCCGTAGTCCTTTTAAACCAAGACTTTCAATTAAGCGACCTGAGAAATCTCCTTCTGGGTTTCTAAACACAGAACCTGCACAAGGTTGACTCGTCGGCTGACTCGTATTGCGTCGTTTTAATAGGTCTTTTATTTGCTTGGCTTCATCTATTGCATTGCCTAACTCAAGTTTTAATTTTGCAGAAGCAAACCATTCGTCACCAGGTATTTCAACGTGGCGATAACTGACTTTAAAGTCTTCCGGCTGTCGCACTCTTAAAACACCTTGGCGATCAACTGTTGTCACTTCAGTGACTAATGGCCATGTTTCACTTTGATGTGCACCTGCATTCATCGCAAGTGCACCACCAAAGGTACCCGGAATGCCTGCTAAGAAAGCGCTGCCAGTCAATCCTGAACGTGCAGCAAGCTTGGCTAATTTACCGCAGTAAACACCTACTTCAGCTGACACTTCTTGACCCTTTATTTCTACATTTTGTAATGTACCTGCTGTAGAAATAACCGTTCCAGCGAATCCACCGTCTCTCACTAATAAATTACTGCCTAATCCTAGCCATAAAATTGGCTCTTCAGCAGGTAACTGTGACAAAAACAGTGCTAAATCTTCAACACTACTTGGGCGATAGAACCGTTGTGCTATTCCACCAACACGCCATGACGTATGTTTTGCTAAGACTTCGTTGAGTCTCAACTCACCTTGTAAATCATGAAACATTAGTGACTCCCTCCTAATTGCTTAGGAAGTTCACGTGCCATACTGCCAATATCACCTGCACCTAATGTTAAGACAACATCGCCATCAACTAAGACACTTGGTAGTACATCAAATAATGCATCCTTATTTTCAACGAAAATAGGATCAACCTGTCCACGTAAACGTATTGAACGGCATAAACTTTTAGCATCAGCACCTGCAATTTTAGACTCTCCCGCTGGGTAGACTTCCATCACAATAAGCACATCAATAGAGGATAAGACTTGTGCAAAGTCCTCAAATAAATCACGTGTACGTGTATAGCGGTGAGGCTGAAAGATAACGACTATTCGATTATCAGGCCAGCCTGAGCGAAGCGCTTCAAGTGTTGCTGCTATTTCAGTAGGATGGTGTCCATAATCATCAATGAGCTCAATATTGCCAGCTTCAATAGCGACATTGCCGATTAAATTAAATCGTCGGTTTACACCTGAAAATTGTTGTAGTGCTCGTTGGCATGCTTCGACAGATACCCCAAGGTTTCTAGCAACAGCTAAACCAGCAGTGGCATTTAAGGCATTGTGTAAACCTGGCATATTCAATGTAATGGAGAAAGTGTGACCAGACTTCTTCTCAATTATATTAAAGTGACTTTGTCCTTGTTGCTGTTGTAAATTTACAAGTCTAAAGTCTGCTTCCTCATCCGTACCATAAGTCAGCACAGGACGAATAACATCTGTTAATAATTCACGTACAACAGGATCATCGATACACATCACTGCTAAACCATAAAAAGGTAAGTGATGTAAGAATTCAATAAAGGTCGCTTTTAATTTCTCAAAGTCATTGTCATATGTTGCCATATGATCTTCATCGATATTAGTTACCACCGAGATCATCGGTTGTAAGTATAAAAATGATGCGTCACTTTCATCTGCTTCTGCTACTAAGTAGCGACCACTACCTAATTTAGCGTTACTACCTGCACTATTCAATCGACCGCCGATCACAAAAGTAGGATCAAGCTCACCTTCACTTAGCAGTGCAGCAACTAGACTTGTTGTCGTTGTTTTTCCGTGTGTTCCAGCAATCGCAATGCCATAACTAAATCGCATTAATTCCGCTAACATTTCAGCACGTGGCACAACTGGGATTCGTTGCTCTCTTGCAGCTTGCAACTCCACATTATCATCACTAACAGCTGTTGTGACGACAACAACATCAGCACCTTCTAAATAGGCTGAATCATGGCCAATCATCACGGTCGCACCTAATTCACGTAGATGCTCAATTAATGCATTGTTTGCCAAATCTGAACCAGATACTTGATAGCCTAAGTTCAATAACACTTCAGCAATACCACCCATACCTACACCACCGATACCGATGAAGTGAATATGTTTAACACGACTTTGCATTGCAGACGTTAATTTATCCATGTGCGACCTCCAAGCAAATATCGGCAACGTATTGTGCTGTACCTGTTTTAGCTTGTCCCCGAGCACGTATTGCCATATCAACTAGTACACTTCTATCACTCACTAGTTCACTAATTTCAGCAGCAAATGACGCTACTGTTAAATCACTTTCTTGAATTAATTTCGCAGCACCAGCACTCACCAATGCTGAGGCGTTATGAGTTTGATGATCATCCACCGCATAAGGATAAGGGACAAACAGTGCTGCTACACCTGTAGCTGAAACCTCGGCGACAGTTAGAGCACCAGCACGACAAATAACTAAATCAGCCCATGCGTAGGCATTAGCCATATCATCAATAAAAGCAGTTACCTCTGCATTCGTAGCTGCTTTTTTATAATTTTCCTGACACACATCTAAATGACGCACACCACATTGATGCTTGATTTCCACTGCCGTCTTAACGCTAGTGAACGCTTCTGGTAACACGGTATTCAATGATTTAGCACCTAAGCTACCACCTAACACCAATACGCGAACAGGACCAGCTCTGTCTGCTAACCTTGTTTTAGGCTTGGTTATAGACTCAATTGTTATTCTGACAGGGTTTCCTACCCACTCAGCATGTCTTGCTGCAGTAAAGCTTCTCGGAAAACCTTGCAATACACGCTGTGCGACTCTTGATAACAAACGGTTTGTTAAGCCAGGGATTGCATTTTGTTCATGAATGACAACAGGCTTAGCTAATAATCGTGCTGCAACGCCCCCAGGCCCCGAGGCAAACCCACCCAAGCCCAGCACAACATCTGGTTTGATTTGTTTAATTGCTGACACCGCTTCAGCTACTGCTTTAATTAACTTAAATGGTGCGAGAAGCCAGCCTAATAAGCCGTTACCACGCAAACCTTGCACAGAGATATAAGTAAGCGGATAGCCAGAAGCTGGTACTAACTTCGCTTCTATTCCTTTTTCAGTCCCCATCCAAAACACATCTACATCGCGAGATCTCAGTTCATCTGCTACTGCTAATGCAGGGAAGACATGTCCACCCGTTCCACCTGCCATAATTAATACGCGTGAGTTCATCGTTTCACCCTTGCGGCTGCTTTTTCAGGGTTTCGTGTTTCTAAATCAACGCGAAGCAATAAGGCGATAGCTATGCAAATAATCACTAAACTACTTCCGCCGTAGCTCATTAATGGCAGCGTCAAACCTTTTGTTGGTAGGGCTCCCATATTCACGCCCATATTGACGCACGCTTGTAGACCTAACCAAATACCAATACCGTAGGCAATTTGTGCTGCAAATATTTGGCCTGCTAATTCTGCAGCACGACCAATGGCAAGCGCTTTCCAAATAAACACTGCAAACAACACTAGAACCGTCATGGCACCTAACAATCCAAGCTCTTCAGCTAAGATAGAGTATAAAAAATCCGTATGAGCTTCAGGTAGATAGTCTAACTTTTGCATACTGCTACCAAGTCCCACGCCAAACCAATCTCCACGGCCAAATGCCATCAATGCATTGGTTAGTTGGTAACCTAATTCAAATGGGTCATCCCAAGGATCCATAAAGCTCTGTAGTCTTTCCATCCTATATGCAGCAAAATTAACCAGTGCAGCAAAACCTACTGAGACAATAATAATCAAGGTAGCAAATACATCTAACCGTGCACCACCTAAAAACAACATCGCTAATACAGTTGATAATATAACCACAACAGATCCCATATCTGGCTGTAGTAATAGTAATAATGACGCCACGGCTAATAATGCTAACGGTGCAGCCACTTTGAAAAATGATCCTTTAAGCTGTCCATAATGGCGCTGTAGATAATCTGCAATATAAATAATGGCGAACAGTTTTATCAGCTCTGCAACTTGTACATTCACAGGACCAAAAGGCAGCCAACGACGACTCCCATTGACTACACGTCCAATACCAGGAATAAGTACCAATACCAATAAGATAATCCCGAACACTAATAATGCAGGTGCTAAATTTTGCCATGTTGATAATCGTACAGAAACGGCCCACCAACCTGCTGCAATACCAATCAATGCATAGATAGCTTGACGGTTAAAATAGTGTAATGGCTGATTAAAATCAGCTGCAGCCGTATTGATTGAAGATGAACCAACCATCACTAAACCTAGTGAGAGTATTGATACGACTACAAAGAGTAATCCACGATCGAATGTCACTGGTGTATTAGTCATTTACACTCTCCAGAACATAAGATTCAAACATCTCGCCACGTTGGACATAGCCACTAAACATATCAAAACTTGCACATGCAGGTGATAACAATACATTGTCACCTTGTTTCACAATTTCTTTAGCCTTGCTAACAGCCGCTTGCATTGATGACACTGGATATAGTGCAACTTGTTTTGGAATAACGGCAGTAATGAGCTCAGCATCTTGCCCAAAGACAATCACCGATGTGACATAGTGTTCAACAATGCTTGTTAACGCTGAAAAATCTTGATCTTTACCAACGCCACCCACAATCAGAACAATATTACCCTCGTCTGCTAAACCTTCAATAGCTGCAATACAGGCACCGACATTGGTCGCTTTAGAATCATTGAACCAACGAACGCCATCTTGAATAGCAACCAAACGACAACGATGTGGCAATCCAGAGTAGCCTTGTAAGGCTGATAACATGGCCGGCATAGGTAATGCCATTGCAGATCCTAATGCAAGTGCCGCTAATGCATTTGCAATATTATGCTTACCAACAATTTTTAAAGCGCGTGTTGAAAGTAAAGGTTCACTTCCCTCTGCTAAGCATGACGTTCCTTCATGAGTCACAATTCCAAAATCAACACCACTACTCGCTTGTAAGCTAAAGCCTATTTGATTTCTTGTCTCATCAGCCAATTGGCTAACAATATCATCATCTTGGTTAATCACCATCACACCATCACCTGCAAAGATTCGTGCTTTGGCAGCTTGATAGGATTTTTCATCATCATAGCGGTCCAAATGGTCTGGACTCACATTCAAAATGACGGATACAAATGCATTCATCGTACTGACAGTTTCTAATTGAAAGCTTGATAACTCAACAATGTAAAAGTCTGGTGCAGGTTCGGTGATTAAATCTAATGATGGTGTACCGAGGTTACCGCCAACCTTAATCATTTTTCCTGCTTCACTTGCCATGTCTGCAAGCAATGTTGTTACAGTACTTTTTCCATTTGAACCAGTAATGGCCACAATGGGTGCGTTGGCGTAGCGTGCAAACAGCTCAACATCACCCACAATCTCAATGCCTGCTTCTTGAGCAGCTACAATTTCAGCCGTTCTGGGATCAACACCAGGGCTAAGCACTATCATATCTGCCTGCTGCATTAAACTGCTATCTAAGCCGCCTGTCTTAACAAGTACTTCAGGATATTCTTTTTGCAATATTGCCAAACTTGGTGGCTGCTCTCGTGTGTCCATAATTGCTACATCAAAGCCTTGCTGCACTAAAAATCGTGCACACGACAATCCTGTTTGGCCTAAACCAATAATGAGGATTGAGTGCGCCCGCTTAGTATCAAGGGCAGTTTTTGTAGCCAATGACTTCATCTGATTTTAAGACTCGCTAAACCAACTAACACAAGAAATACAGTAATGATCCACGCTCTCACAATAATGCGTGGCTCAGGCCAACCTTTTAATTCGTAGTGATGGTGAATGGGGGCCATTAAGAACACACGCTTGCCTCTTAACTTGTATGAGCCCACTTGCAGAACAACTGATAATGTCTCAACAACAAACACACCACCCATAATCAACAGCACCAGTTCTTGTCTTACCAATACAGCAACGGTACCGAGTGCAGCACCTAATGCTAATGCGCCAATATCACCCATAAAGACTTGAGCTGGGTAAGTGTTAAACCATAAGAAGCCGAGTCCAGCACCGACCATTGCAGCACAAAATACAGTTAACTCACCGGCACCAGGAATAAAGGGAATAGAGAGATAACGAGCAAATTCATAATGCCCAGTTAAATAGCTAAACAAACCTAATGCAGCAGATACCATTACCGTTGGCATGATTGCCAAACCGTCTAAACCATCGGTTAGGTTTACGGCATTACTTGTCCCCACAATGACAAGGTATGTCAGCAACATATACCAAGCACCTAATGGAATGATAATGTCTTTAAAGAACGGGATAATAAGTGCTGTTTCTGCAGGAGTTACAGCTGTTTGATACAAGAATATTGCCGCTGCAGCACCCACGACTGACTGCCAAAAGTATTTGTATCGACTAATAAGCCCATTAGTATCTTGACGAACTAACTTAATGTAATCATCAACAAAGCCAATCACACCAAATCCCATCGTCACACCAAGGACTATCCACACATATTTATTACCAAGATCAGCCCACAGCAATGTGCTCACAGCAATAGCGACAAGAATCAAAGCACCACCCATTGTTGGTGTGCCTGCTTTACTAAGGTGAGATTCTGGGCCATCATCCCGAACCACTTGGCCAATTTGTTTAAAGCTCAAGTGACGGATCATAGTTGGACCGACAATTAACGCTATTCCCAGTGCAGTGATTACACCCAAAATAGCACGCAGTGTCAGGTACTGAAATACATTAAATCCGCTATGGAACTGACTCAAATATTCACTTAACATTAATAACATTAGTGTTCTCCAACTTCTACTAGCGAATCAGCCAGTTCATCTAACTGCATAAAACGGGAACCTTTAATCAAACACACATCGTCACTTGATAAACATTCATTTAATCTTTCTTTAAGCTCATCAATACGTGTAAAGTGCTCAGCACCGACACCATAAGCCTGACTCGCTTGTTCACTTTTTTGTCCGATCGTCCATAATTTTTGAACACCTGACTCCTTAGCATCAATGCCCATTTGGCGATGTAGGTAATCACTCTCAGAACCTAATTCACCAAAGTCACCTAACACTAAACAATGCGTGCCTGAAAATAATGATAATGTTGCCAAAGCTTGTTTATATGAGCCTGGATTAGCGTTATAGCTATCATCAATTAACTGTGATTGATTGACACCTGAACGCAGTTGTAATCTATGAGGAACACTCGATACTGCCGCTAGGCCTTTAATAATCGCTTCTGTAGGTACATTCATTGCACTTGTCACGGCTATTGCAGCGAGTGCATTTGCCACATTGTGTTTACCCGGAAGTGAAAGGTTGATGTAATCAAATTGGCCCTTGAGTTCCACCATGAAGTGGCTTGACGCTCCATCCATCTGAAGATCAAGCGCTTTAATGTCTGCATCATTATCTAATGCAAAGCTAAGGATTTGTCTCTCCGCGAGAACGTACTTCCACTGCTCAACAAAGTCCATATCGGCATTAATTACGCCAATACCATCCTTGTTTAAACCTAAGAATATTTCAGCTTTCGCTTTTGCTACACCGAGTAGATCACCAAAACCTTCAAGATGAGCGGGAGCAACATTATTAATGACTGAAATATGAGGTGGTGCAATCTCGACTAAACGTGAGATATCTCCTCGCTGACTAGCCCCCATTTCTACCACAGCAAAATCTGTTGAAGGCTTTAAATTCATTAGTGTTAATGGCACACCTAAGTCATTATTCAAATTGCCTTGCGTAGCGACGACCGTGCCCCACTGACTTAAGATTGATGCAATCATTTCTTTAACAGTTGTTTTGCCGTTACTACCTGTTATTGCCACCACTTTTGTTTGACACTGATTTAGCCAATATTTGGCTATCTCACCAAAAGCTTTGGTCACATCTGTTACCAATAACTGAGGCAAACTATCATCCTGCACCTTAGAGACTAAAGCGGCACTTGCTCCTGCTTTTCTCGCAGCAGCAATATAATCATGACCGTCCACATGTTCACCATCAAGTGCCACAAACAAGCAACCTAAAAACACTTTCCGGCTATCAATGGCAGCACCCGTGATTTCCACATTAGGCACCGATGAGTTACATCCTAATAGTTCTGCTAATTGAGGTAATAGTAGTTGAGTACTCATGCCATATCCCCTTTCGAGAATGACATCGAATCATTTGCAGCATCTAATATCTCATTAACAACCTGATGATCACTCAACAGATATTTAACACCTTCTATTTCTTGGTACTCTTCATGCCCCTTGCCAGCTATCAACACGATATCTGTTGCTTTTGCATGACTAATCGCATGCGTAATAGCCAATTTACGATCATGTTCAATAACGACATTATTAGGGTTAGTGATGCCTGACAAAATATCTTTTACGATAAGCGCTGAATCTTCACCGCGTGGATTATCGTCTGTAATCACTACTTTATCGGCATACTTCTCGGCTGCACGGCCCATTACGGCACGTTTTCCTGAATCTCGTTCACCACCACAACCAAACACACACCACAATTCACTATTGGCAGAAACATGACCTTGCAATGATGTTAATGCTTGAGTAAGTGCATCTGGCGTATGTGCAAAATCAATGACAACCTGAGCTTGCTGCTCAGATGTAATTAGCTGCATCCGACCATTAACAGATTGGCACTGCTCTAGTGACTTAAGGGCAGCTTTATAGGGCATATCAACCGCTATCAAACATGCGAGTGTTGTTAATAAATTATCGACATTAAACTCACCAATCAGCGTAGTTTGAAGCGTATCTATTCCAAATTCACTGAGTACAGAAAAATTCATTCCTGCTGCTGTTAATTCAATGTTCTCAGCCTTAAAGTCGGCATTGTTTATATCAGAATGAGCATAGGTCACCACATTCATATTCTTCCGGCTTACCAATGCATCATTCAGTGTTTGGCCCAAACTATCAGCACTATTAAGCACCGCTGTTCTCACGCTTGTGAATTCAAACAATCGGCTCTTTGCTTCAGCATAACTTGCCATATCATTATGATAATCAAGGTGGTCACGACTTAAATTAGTCAATGCAGCCACATCAATTGCAATACTATTTAAACGCCCTTGGGCTAAGGCATGTGATGACGCCTCAACAACGGCATACTTCATTCCTTGCTCAGCAAAATCAGCTAATATTTTTTGCATCGAAATAGGATCAGGGGTTGTCATTCCGGTGTATTGCAACTCACCAACACGCCCCACTCCCAATGTACCAACCACACCACATGCATAACCAAGCTCTTCAAGACATTGGGCAATGAACTGACTTACAGATGTTTTGCCATTGGTGCCTGTTACAGCAATAACGGTTAATGCTAAAGAAGGATGACCATAAAATCGTGCTGCGATTTCACCGGCTTTGTCTGCTAGGTTTTTAACAGCATAAAAATCGGCATCGGCATTGTCTAACAACTCGCTCTCTACTGTTGTTAGTACTTGCTTAGCATCAATTAAAATAACACTCGTTTGAGCAGCAAGTGCTTGCTTCAGATTACTCAAACGTTGCTCATCGTCTTTCGCTAACGATAAAAAGACATGACCCGTTTCAATGTTACGACTATCTAAACAAACTCCAGTCACGGTTAAATCAGTTAAACCTGATGGATCAGCCAACATGCCAGCTAGAAGCATTGGTAAAGAATGATTATGTGTGATCATCATTTTTGAGCCACCAGCATAGGCGACTTCAGTTCTCGATTATCAGGAGCTATATTGAGTAAACGCATTGCACCCGTCATCACTTCTGAAAAAACAGGCGCCGCAATCAAACCACCATAGTATTTATCACCCTGAGGATCATCAATCATGACAACCATCGCTAATCTTGGATTGCTTGCAGGAATAACACCAGCAAACAAGGACAAATAGCGTTTTTCGGCATAACCACCACGTTTTGCTTTCTTAACGGTACCGGTTTTACCAGCTACAGTATAGTTCTCAACAGCTGCAAGTCTTGCTGTACCTTGTGGCGTTGCAACACCTTCCATCATCGTGAGCACATTTTTCATTACATCTTTTGAAAATACACGACGACCTAAAGGTGCTTCATCCAATTTCTGGAAGCTAACTGGACGAGCGACACCACCATTTGCAAGAATTGTATAAGCTCGAGCTAGTTGTAAGGCGGTTGTATTTAAACCATAACCATATGCAAGTGTTGCTCTATCTAACTTTCTCCACGTTCTTAAATCTGGCATATGTCCCATCACTTCGCCAGGGAAATAAGATCCTGTCGGCTCAGCCATACCAAATGCTGAAAAGTCCTGCCACAATGTCTCTGGCTCCAACTCTAATGCAATTTTACTCGCACCCACATTGCTTGATTTTTGGATAAGTGTTGAAACATTAATAACACCATAGTCTCGATGATCTTTAATTGTGTGACCACTTACTTTCAATGTTCCTGGTCGCGTATCGATCTGGCTATCAAGTTTAAACTTGCCTGATTTCAGTCCGCTTGCCACAGTAAAGGGTTTAACCGTTGAGCCAGGCTCAAAAACATCAATAACAGCGCTGTTACGTAAATCACTTAATTTCAAATCACGACGGTTATTAGGATTAAATGATGGTTGGTTAACCATGGCTAACACTTCAGCGGTATGAACATCTAAGATCACAGCCGTTCCTGAACGAGCATGATATTTATCTACTGTCGACTTAAGTGATTGATACGCTAAGTACTGCAACCTTAAATCAACACTCAACTTTACATTTTGCCCTGACTTACTTGCTTTGAGCTGCTCACCACCAGCAACAAAGTTACCATTCTTATCACGAAACATACGTTTCAAACCTGTCACACCTTTTAGGGCAGAATCGAAAGTTAGCTCTAAGCCTTCTTGGCCATGATCGTCCACATTATTAAAGCCCACAAGGTGAGAAGTGACCTCACTTGCTGGGTAATAACGCTTATATTCGTCCTGCAATGCAACACCGGTAATATTAAGATTTGTCACCTTCTTAGATAACTCAGGTGTCACTCGGCGTTTTAAATAAACAAATTCACGTTTTTTATTTGCTGCAATTTTTTTCTTAATTGAAGATGGTTTTATATTTAATAGCTTTGCCAACTGCTTTAACTCAGCATCACTCGCCTTTAATGTTTCAGGATTAAACCAAACTGAATGCACAGGTGTACTAATCGCTAAAGGCTCACCATGCCGATCTAAAATCATGCCTCGGTGAGCGGCAATGGGAACGTGTCTGATATGTCTAGCATCACCTTGATTACGTAGAAAATCAGGGTGTATCACTTGAATATCAGCCAAACGCCAGCCCAAGCCTAGAATCAAACTAATAAAAACAAACCGAACTAAATGTAAGCGCCAAGCGCCGACATGAGTCAATGTTTTTGCTTTACGACTCATGGTTGAATTAATACCGTCATATCAGATGAAGGTACAACCATCTGTAATCGCAGTCGTGCTTGCTGTTCGACACGTCGAGGGCTTGCCCAAGTACTTTGTTCTAATAATAAACGCCCCCATTCTTCGTTCAATTGATCACGTTTATGTTCTAATTTTTGCAGCACAATAAATTCTTCACGGCCGGCATGTCTGCTATAAATTACGGCAATGGCTGAGCCAATAACCATTAAGAGCAGAACCAAAACAGGTACATTGATATGCAAAGCTTCAAAGCGACCAAATAAACTCACGCTAATTTCTCCACAACACGTAAAACAGCACTTCGGGCTCGTGGATTCATCTTAAGTTCTTCTTCACCGGCTTTAATTGCTTTCCCCACCAATTTAACGCGTGGGTTTAACTCTTCGGCTCTAATTGGAAAGTCAGAAGGCAAATCATCACCTCTCGCTTCATCACGAAAATAACGTTTAACAATTCTGTCTTCTAATGAGTGAAACGTAATAACCGCTAAACGACCACCAACGGCTAACACATCTAATGATTGCTCTAAGGCAACTTTAAGATCTTCTAACTCGTTATTGATATAAATCCGAATCGCTTGAAAAGTGCGTGTTGCAGGATGTTTATTCTTTTCACGAAACGGCATTGCCTTATCAACAAGGGCTGCTAACTGTGTTGTTGAGACAATCGGGGTATGCTCTCGTGTTTCAACAATCGCATTGGCAATTCGTTTTCCAAAACGTTCTTCACCTAGGGTTTTAATCACAAAAGTGATGTCTTCCACTTTCGCTGTTGCTAACCACTCAGCAGCACTAATACCGGCATCAGGATTCATTCGCATATCAAGCGGACCATCTTTTTGGAAACTGAAACCGCGTTCAGCCTCATCGATTTGTGGCGATGACACACCAATATCTAATAAAATGCCATCTATGCGACCTTGCCATAAATGGTCATTAACCACCTCAGACATATCTGCAAATGAGCATTGTTCGATATTAAAACGGGGATCTTCTTTTTCTAAGGCTTGGCCTGTTGCTATCGCAGCAGGATCTTTATCAAAACCAAGTAAGCGACCAGTATCAGACAACTGCGCTAGAACTTGACGGGCGTGTCCACCACGGCCAAAGGTTCCATCGATATAAAAGCCATCAGCTTTAACAGCTAAGGCAGCGATGGTCTCATTTAACAAGACTGGTAAATGTTCTGAGTGGCTTTCAGTCATACTTTAGACCCTAAATTGACAGGTTTTCTAATTCAGTCGGTAAAATACCGTCGAAATCTTCTTCCAAACACTCATCCATCAAAGCATTCCATGTTTGTTCATCCCACAACTCAAATTTGTTACCTTGGCCAATCATCACGGTGTTTTTTTCTAAACCAGCAAACTCACGTAACTTCGCTGGTAGTAAAATACGACCGTTATTATCCATTTCACATTCTGTTGCATACCCCAGTAACATACGTTTCAAACGACGCACTTGAGGACTCAAGCTTGATAACTCTGCCAACTTCTTCTCTACCTCTTCCCACTCAGGCAAAGGATACAGCTGCAAACAATGGTCAGAATGGTCAATCGTGACAACTAAACGGCCTTCACAACAGACGTCCAGATGCTTACGAAACTTGGCTGGAATTGCCATCCGTCCTTTTGCATCTAAATTGAAAGTTGCTACGCCTCTAAACACTTGTTGCCCTTAATTTGTTTGATCCACTTTGATCCACAATTACCCACTAAGGGACACTATAGGAGTGCGATCAGGGCATGTCAAGTCATGTAATAAACGAAATCCTCTTTTAAGGACAATGACTTAGGTCAACTTTCTTAAAGTGGGAGAGAATGTAACAAAGCGATAAGCAAGGACTACTTTTTTATCAAAAAACTGGGGTTGGAAGTTAAAGTAGATTCTAGCTAATTTCATCAATTTTTAAGGCAACAATATCAAAATCTATCTGAATCTCACACAAGATCAGCTGCGCAAATCATGACTAATCAGCGGAAAAGTACAGTTTGTAATAAATTCAGGTCAGAAATGTATTGGATAACAATTATTTATTCCTTAAGCCAATATCGTTTTTCATTGATAGAAATACATAAAATCGTCTAGAACAATGGGCGAGACTAAAGAGTCAGGTGTTACATCGAGCTGTGATCCTACAACAAAAGACAAGAAAGCCAGTTCAATTTGAAATTACAGAGCAGACTCGTGACTCCTTATCAAAGTGGGTTGCATTCCAATAACTTGCACAAAGTGACTATTTATTTTCAAGTCGCTTACATGACTCAAATCATATCTCAACTCGCCAATATACAAGGATTGTCACAGGTGGATAGATATGATTGGGCTTGATACCACACTTTATGGATCTCACACAATGAGACGAACTAAGGTGACACTGATTTATCATCGAACTAAAAACCTACGAGCAATACAAATATTGCTAGGTCATACAAAACTTGAAAGCACTGTGCGTTACCTAGGTATAGAGGTTGATGATGCTTCAGAAATGGCAGAACAAACAGGAGTATAAGTCACTAGAAGATTGGCTGTCTCTTGGCGGTGATCGTTAACGTGCCAAAAACAGACATTCAACGTTTGCAGACTAGTGCTTTATCAGTTCTAGCCAATTCGGCCCGTCAACAAAAGCCTTCCTGTTATCATAAGCAATACGGTGCGTACCATGACAGCGAGCACAAGCCTGTACAGCAAGTGTACCCAGCGTTTTCCCTTGTTCCTTGCGTGTTTCCATAGCCAAGCTATGTTCCAAGTTAGCTATTGTTTTTATCATTTTTTCATCAGGGTATATCTTAGTATCTTTTTTATGGCACTGTACACAGGTCTCACCCTGTAACTTAATGCCATGCTTTAGTTTAGACAAGGCAGATAGTGCAACATCCCGCTTGCCATCTTCAGAGGCAATTTTTATCTGATTCAACTGTCGGATCAGTGCTTCCATATGTTTTTCATATGTGACTGGCTCACTAAGTTTGACTGATGAAAAATCTGGTGCACGGTACATTGATGCAACAGTGATCCGATAGTCCAAGTGGCATGAGTCACAGCTTGCATTTAAATCATCAAGTGCAAGGGACACACTCTGTTGGTCTCTGTCTTTAACGCTTACTTGTAACCGAGTTAATGCTTCCATATCTAGGTTTTTATTCCATTCGGGAACCATCTCACTTATTCTAAGATAATGTTTACTTAACTGTGCCGTCCATTTATCTAAAAGCTCATCTTCATTGCTTGTGGAATAAAGCTTGATTGCCTGTATTTCGCGTCGGAGTTTAAACATATTATGCAACCATTCCTGTCGCTTATTCTCCGGTTTGTACCACTGCGCTAATGATTCTGGCGGTGTTTTATGTAAATAAACCTTATCTTTATGGATGTATGCAACGGCGGTTGTTACCGAAATAACTAGGCATAGCAGAAAAATTAAATATTTCCCTTTCATAAGAATAATTGACTCCTAATTAACACCATGAACAATATTTTTATATTTTGACTCTTACTCTCTTAATCGTACACTTTGTGCCAGCAGCGGACATTAGATTAAATGCATTCTACATTGGACTTTATCACCCCAGTGCAAAACAACCGTTGAAAAAGTAGCTTAGATTCCCTTCAATAATATTTGACCATTACATCATATTGAAGGCTTGTTTATACGTATCAATAACTAGTCAATCAATGAGAGCAGTCAAAACTCTATGATAGGTTTAATTTCAATATCTCTTCTAATTCAGTGATTTGAATTGGCTTAGTAATATAAGCATTAAATAAACCTTCCGCAGAGTCGATATCATGCTTCATTACTGCAGCACTAACGGCCACAATTGGCTTGTGTTTATATTTGTCCCGTTTTCTTAATTTCTGCGTTAGCTCTTTACCATCCATTTCAGGTAAGTGAATATCCATTAAAATAAGATCAAAGTCATATTCTAAAGCAAGATCCCAACCTAGTTCACCTGATTCAGCCATTTGTAAAATATAGTTTGCTTGCCTGTCAAAAAAAGCCTGCATAAGAGTTCTATTAGTGGGATTATCTTCAACGTATAGAATGTGTTTAGATTCGGTTTCTGTTTCTGTTTCTGTTTCTGTTTCTGTTTCTGTTTTTGTGGTAACAATGGGCAATTCAAACCAGAAGGTTGAGCCAGTATCATCAGTACTATTAAAACCTATAGAACCATTCATTAACTCGATGATATCCTTAGTGACGACAAGCCCAATACCCGTACCTTCAATAGTAGAACTTTCCTGTCCTAAGCGATTGAATGCCTTGAATATATTTTTATGATCAGCTTGGGGGATTCCTATCCCGGTATCAATAATATTAACTCGGAGAACATCACTGTCAATTTGTTGCCATTCAACAAATATACTACCGCCCTCATGATTATATTTTATAGCATTTGAAACCAAGTTTATGATGACTTGTTTTAACTTAGTGAGATCTGCATATACCAAAATATCTACACTAGATGGTATATGTATTTTTATATTAGATTTTTGGGCTAAAGGTATTAACAAGGATAGTGATTCATTAATTACATGATTAATATGTAATGGTTCTATGGAGATATCTGTTTTTCCTGACTCAATAGCTGCTAACTCTAATACATCATTAATTAAATTTAATAAGTGCTGTCCACTGGATAGAATATATGCCATATTTTCATGCTGCTCTTCTGATAATGGTGTTTCTATATCACTTTCTAATAACTGAGCAAACCCTAAAATAGCATTCATAGGGGTTCTCAATTCATGACTCATTGATGATAAGAACTCCGACTTAGCTTTATTAGCCTTTTCAGCTTCCTCTTTGGCAATAAGAATATTTTGTTCTTGAGCCTTATTTTGGGTGATATCTTCGATACTAGACCAAATAAAATCATCACCTTCTTGTTGAATCAGGGTGCCTTGTAACCTTACTGGAATTAAATGCCCATCTTTATGAATATATTCTTTTTCATAAGGGCCGTAATATCCTTCATCTTCAAGTTGTAGAAGCTGTTTTCGTTCTTCAGATGCATAATGACGAGGAGTTAAATCCCAGTATGATAAACCTTCTATTTCATCGCTGCTGTAGCCAATAATATTAGTTAAGGCTGGATTGATATAAGTATATTTTCCATCCATTGAGGTAACAGCCAAGCCAATTGTTAAACTATCGAGTAGTGTTTTTATATACTCTTCTCTCCGAAGAGTTTCATGATGAGATCTTCTTTGTTTGTCTTCAAGTGCTTTGATATGAGTTATATCAGTACGGATAGCTACATATTGTTTAGGTTTACCATCTTTTCCTAAATAAGGAAGTATTGTTGATGAGACCCAATATAAAGATCCATCTTTAGCTTTATTTTGTATTTCACCATGCCAAACTTTACCACTAGCAATGGTTGACCACATTTCTTTATAAAAGGGTTTTGAGTGAATATCTGATTTTAGAATTCGGTGATTATGTCCTAAGAGTTCATCACGAGAGTATTGGACTTCCCAGATTTTGCTAGACACTTTTAACAGTTACAAT
>ENA-OSET01000745-OSET01000745.1-sediment-metagenome-genome-assembly--contig:-NODE-745-length-35588-cov-4.984230_pt1 | contig 35588 bp, 42 predicted proteins | sample MGYA00237882_ERZ534229 | MGnify/ENA primary metagenome ERZ534229 (study PRJEB26408, sample SAMN06266212) | sediment metagenome | isolation source: Hudson Canyon methane seep mesocosm | place: USA:Hudson... | reverse complement strand
AGCCAAAGCATGAATTTAAAAGATGCAATGCAATCTGCAAAAGACTCATATCGTGCAGATATTGATGCTGGCTTCCATATGCTCCATATTGATCCGAGTGTTGATATTCATTCTCAGCCCAACATTGATCAAGTTCTAGAAAGAATCTATGAGTTGTATGATTTTTGCTGGTCATATGCTCAAAAAAAAAATCAAGATATTATCTTTGAGATCGGTACAGAGGAACAGAGCGGGGCTAACAACACGCGGGATGAATTAGAATACACGCTTGAAAATATACGTAAATTTTGCAAAATTAATAAAATTCCATTTCCAACGTTTATAGTTATTCAGGCTGGAACTAGGGTTGTGGAAACTAAAAATGTTGGTTCATTTGACTCACCAGTACGATTCAAAAATGAACTCCCTCCAGAAATTCAAATTCCACAAATGGTTAGTATTTGTAATAAATATGGAATCTATATGAAGGAGCATAATACAGACTACCTTTCAACAGAGTCATTAAAGTGGCAACCACGGTTAGGAATACATGCTGCAAATATAGCACCTGAATTTGGTGTGGCCGAAACAAAAGCGTTTATTAATATATTAGAGAGAAATAATCAAAATGATCTTTTAGATGAATTCTTACATATATCGTATGATTCAAGAAAATGGGAAAAGTGGATGCTAAATGACACAAATGCAAGCGATAAAGATAAATCGGTTATTGCAGGGCATTATATTTTTTCTTCCGATGAATGCGTTAGACTCAAATCGGAAGCTAGAAGTAGCATTAAGGGATTGGATGAATATTTAAAAAATAAGGTGAAAGAGAGTATTTTTAGATATATAAACGCTTTTAATCTGACATAGTCTTATGAAGAAAACCGCAACTATAATCTTAAATAGAAATCTACCAGAAGAAACTAATACATTGGTAGAGGATTTAATGAGGCTTAATGATGACTTTACAGATATCTTCGTTGTTGAATCTGGATCAGATAAAGATAATATTTCTAAATATTGTACATGGCATGTAGATACTGAAGAAGCAACTAAGAGTGGCATGCGTTATTCGAGAGGTATGAACTATGGTCTATTGCAGTTATGGAATAGTGGTGACTGGAAAAAATATGATTCATTTTTTTTGATAACTAATGATACGAAATTCCCAAACAATCAGAGCACCATTAAAATTCTTCAGGAATTAGTAATAGAAAATCCAAGAGTAGGTATCGTTTCCCCTTGTTCTGAAACATGGGGTGAAAAAGAATTAATTGGTACCAACTCATTAAAATACTTTTGGTTTATTCATAATAATGCTTATTTTTTACGTAAAGAATTAGTGGAGCAATTAATAAATACGGACAATCCGTCATATATGGATTTTTTATTTGATGGAAGTAATTTCAGGGGTTATTTATCTGAAAGTGAAATCATTGCTAAAACCTATGCAAATGAATGGGCTGCAGCAATTACAACCAAGGTTTTTGCTGAAGAGGATGAGTCATATCTTCTAAATAAAAGTCAGTTAATAAAAACAGAGTCTTACGAAGAGAATATAAATCTCTATGTTGATGAGGGGCTGAAGTGGGTTAAGAAAAAATATGGGTTTAATAGTAGGTGGCAGATGATGCAATATTCAAAGCTATTTTACGATAAATTTTTCGATTATTTTCCCAAAGAAGAAATAAATAAAATTTAGGAGAACTATGCAGGTAATTGAGAAGCCATGGGGCAGAGAGGAAGTTGTTGAGATAAATGATAAATATATGGTGAAAAAGTTAACCATGTGGAAAGGTCATCGTTGTAGCCTTCAACTTCATAATCATAAAAAAGAAACAATCTATGTCTTAAGCGGACAATTAAGAATAATTTCAGGACCAGATCAGGATAATTTAACTGGAAAAATCTATACAGTTGGAGAGTCGATCACCATATCTCCTGGCGTAGTGCATCGCATGGAAGGCGCAGAGGACAGTGTTTATCTTGAGGCTAGCACACCAGAAATGGATGATGTTGTTCGATTGGTGGATGACTATGATAGAGCCGAGTAAATGAGTTATAGAGTTGTTATACCTACTGCCGGTACTGGTTTGCGTTTAGAAGGTCTTACAAAATACATTAATAAGTCTTTAGTGGGTATTGCTAATCGCCCAACAATTGCACACCTAATTGAACAATTCCAACAGGATTGTGAGTTTGTAATCGCGCTTGGGTATAAAGGTGAGCTTGTTAGAGATTTTTTGGAGCTTGCCTATCCAGATAGTACATTTTTTTTTGTAGATGTAGATCCTTATGAAGGAGAAGGGTCTGGTTTAGGGCTGAGTTTATTGTCTTGTGAACAGTATTTACAGCAACCATTTGTATTCTTGTCTTGTGACACTTTAGTTAAAGGGGAAATTCCAGAGCCAAGCTACAATTGGATGGGGGTTGCACGAAGAAATGATTTGTCACAATACAGAACTTTGAATATTGTTAATGGCAATGTATCTGAGATTTGTGAGAAGGGTGTTGTAAGGGATAATCTGCAGGCTTATATAGGGATGGCAGGCATTCATGACTACCAGCAGTTTTGGCAAGCAATGCACGCTGGAGAGAAGACCGCTATTAATCAAGGTGAGTCATACGGAATAAAAGCTGTATTGGAAACTAGCACAATTTCTGCAAATGAATTTACATGGTTTGATACAGGAAACCTTGAAGCAATAAAAATTGCTAGAAAAGAGTACTCTCAACCAAATGAACCCAATATCCTTGAAAAAGAAAATGAAGCAATATGGTTTATTGGAGATGATGTAGTTAAGTATTCTGACGATGTTGATTTTATTACCAATCGTGTTAAGCGCGTAGAAGAATTACAAGGGTTTGTTCCTGATATCTATGCACACAGGTCTAACATGTACTGCTATAAAAAAGTTAAGGGTGATGTTCTTTCTAAGGTGGTTACGCTTTCTATTTTTGAGGATTTTTTGGCAAAGTGTAAAGACTTTTGGATTGAGAAGAAGCTGACTACAGCTGAACAAGAAAAGTTTCAACTTAATTGTATGAGTTTTTATAAGGATAAAACATTCGAAAGGGTTCAATTATTTTATAAAAATTTTAACCAAACAGACAATGCGGAAATTATTAATGGAGAGCAAATGCCCCCACTCCAGGATCTGCTCAATGAAATTGATTGGAGTTGGATGAGTAAGGGACTTGCTGGCAGATTCCATGGAGATTTTCATTTTGAAAATATCTTGTATTCAAAAAAAGATAAAACTTTCACATTTTTAGATTGGAGGCAAGATTTTGCTGGTGATTTGTCAGTTGGTGATATTTATTATGATTTGGCAAAATTGATGCATGGATTGATTGTTAATCATGGCATTATTGCCAACAATCAATATAGTGCCTCTTGGAAAGGTGGCAATATTAAATTTGATTTACATCGTAAACAAAGTTTAGTTGAATGTGAGAATAAATTATGTAAATGGATAATAGAAAATAATTATGATCTAAAAAAAGTTAGATTATTAACAGCGCTTATTTATTTAAACATAGCTGCACTACATCATTATCCATATTCGTTACTATTGTATGGATTGGGGAAGGCAATGTTAAATAGTGAACTGAAGACATAATATGAAATTAGTAAATAGAGAAAACAATGTAATTGATGGGCAGGTTGATTTAGATACTATGGATGACTTTCCAGTTTTCATGGGGTGTGTTGAACATGGCGACAAGCAAGGTCTGTGAGTTGATATGACTTGGTCTATATCTGAGGGTAATGGTATCATACAATTAAGATACTTAGTTCCATTGAATGTACTATGTGAATCTCACCATGACTCCGGGTTCATAGGAGGAGTTTGGATAGAACACCATCAACAGTTTGCCAAATATACCCAATAGCAGTTACCAAAATCAATATTAGAGATTGACGGTGCGCATGGTATTCTGAGTTGAGAGTATAAGAAACAAAACCCTATAGACTGTACAATTTTAGAGCCCAATCCATCTCCTGGCAAAGGCGCAGATGCGACATTTATCAACGGGAAGGAAAGATGTATTACAGGCAACACATAATGTTTTCAACGCTGTTGAAACAACAATTAAAGTAACAGCATTAGAAGTGTATCGAGAAGGATATTTTGTTATTGCAATGATTAGAGCATTCAAAGGTTAATATGAATTTAGCAGTGTGTTTTTTTGGTAAAGTTGGGGGCAAAAAAGGAAAAGATGAAGTTGGTGGTAAAAATGATCCATCAGAATCCGTAAAAGAAATTTTAAGGTATGCTAAGGCTACTACTGATAACGTTGATGTTTTTATTCATTCTTGGAGTGAAGATGATAAAGATAATTTGATAAAAATATGCAAGCCTAAATTGTATAAATTCCAAGAACAAATAAGGTTTAATACAAAGTACTCTGATTATCCTTTAAGTGAGGCTTGTTTCCTTGGCGATTCAGCCGAAGAAAGTTTTGATGCAATGGTATCTGACCTTGTGTTCAGATCTAAAAGTCGTTGGTATAGCCAAGCTAAATCTCTTGAATTAATGCAAATATATTCTAATGATAACAATAAGCAATATGATATGGTCCTACAAGTAAGATTGGATTTAATTTTTATTACTAATCCATTTCCAATATCGTATAGTATGGATAAGCTTTATCTCGCATATAAAAAAAAGACAAGAGAGAAACGAAGAGAAGATCTATATTTTATATCAGGACAAGAAATAGCTTTAAAATTTCAAGATATTAGTAATAGTTATGATAAGTACCATATAGATCCGCCATGTGCATTATTGCAATTTATCCAAAACAATAAAATTGATTGTATTGAGCGGTTAGAGATGAGCAAAGATTTTTACCTTCCGAGGTGGGTGCCTAGTAAAAAGCGTAGAATTTTTGTTTTTTTGTTAAAAAAAATTAGAATGTATTCTATTGCTATAGTTGTGAGAAATTTTTTCAGTTTTATTTTGACGAGAAAATAATGTACGATTTGAAAGATTTGGATATCCAAGAAACGTCGTATTCTGAAATTGATAAGATTTTAGATAGTGTTACCAATGTAGAAGTCAATACTTTGCTAACCAATGACAGTATTAATATGATTTTAATTACACATGGATTTGGTGTTGGAACCCAGTTATTTGAGTCGTTACTTGATGGTCATGAAAGTGTTATACAGTTTCCTACAAATTATAGAGATTACTTTAAAGGAATGACGCAAAATAATTATTTGGCGTGTGCCGAAGAATTTGTTTTGAATGGTTATCGGTCTGGATATGTGTACGATATCTTTGAGACGCACAATAATTCATCCGTCATACATCCGCTATATAAGGATAGAGGCGGTATATTTTTTGATGACAGTGCATTAATTGCTGTCAATAATAACATAGATTTTGCTGATATTTATCCCGTCTTAAAAAGGTATAAATATGTAGTTTTTGAGACTAAAAAGATTTTTGAGTTTGAGATGTTAAAACAAGGCTTTGATAAAAAAACCATTGATAAGGTTTTGGTGTTGTCAAGTAATTTGTACTCTATTGATAAGGATAAATTTCTATATATATTTGAAGTAATTTATAATAAATCTAATATTAAATCTAACTTTTCAAGAAAGAAATTTGTAATTCTTATACATCTATCACTTGCAGTGTACTTAAAGAAAAATATAGGCGATATTAAATTTATTCTATTTAATTTGCATGACTATACAAATTATTATGATATTACTGCTGATTTTCCTAAGCTGTATCATTTTGCATTAGCAAGAGATGTTCGTTATACATATTCTAGGGTTAAAGGAACTAGGTATCCAAACCATCAAAGCATGCTTGGATTTGTAGAGCAGTCATTATCGGATTCATGCTCTATGATCGAATTAAGTAAGAAGTGTAGAGTGAATCACAGTTTTATAGTTTATTTAGAATATATTATTAATTCCAATGCATCTTTTATTACAGATATTTGCAATATATTAGGCATAAAAGAGAATAGCTCGTGTTTTTCAACCACATTTAGAATGCGGCCAACTTCTGGAAATTCTAGAGATGGCCAAATCTTTTCCTCCGTTAGATCTGGAGCTATACCGTATTCTGACTGGAAAGTGGAATTGTCTTGTAATGCTATTTCTTATTTGGAAAATAATTTTAATGCACTTTATGAAAGTCTATTTGATAATGGATGGGCGTATAAAAAAATACCAACACTGTATTATTTTATTATAATTACAGACCATTTGAGGTATTTAAATTTTATACATAATAAAACATTAGTGACAGGGTTGAAAAATAACTACAACCCAAAACTCGGTATATCGAAAATAAGTAAATTTATAATGATTTTACATTATCTTTCAAGATACCCACTATTACCATTAAATATATATTTTGATATAAAATCGATACAATCATCAAAAAACAACCTTAAAAAAATAAAATCAACCTCTAAAGTATTAAAAAATTCTACCTAATTATGATGATATCTGTAGTGATTGTTATATTGTTACGCAGTATAGTTAAGATTGTAATTGGTGTTTGGAATGTCAAGGTTGCTTTTAATAGGGTTCGATTATCATGAGACTCTGCTTATGATTCTTCTATCGTCAACATTAATTTTTTTATTCGGTAAAATTTCCAGCCCCTCCCAAAATTAGAATACATTCAAATAGGGTAATATCAAGTTACTTGTTGTTTACAAGTCTTCGGTGGTAAATCATTAAGTGACTCGTGAGGTCGCTCGTAATTATAATCAATCATCCTGTCATCAGTGATGTCATGAACCTCATTAAGCAAGTTAAATAAATAACAATCTAATACCTAATTCTATAGGTGTGATTAAATTGTTCAATATAAGCATTTTGTGTCGGTGGGCATTGCATCGGGGTAGATCCTTATTATTTGACTCATAAAGCACAAGAGATTGGCTATAACCCGGAAATCATTTTAGCGGGTAGAAGACTAAATGATGGTATGAGTGTTTAAGTTGCTAACCAAGTCATTAAGTTAATGATCAAAAAAGATCAAAAAATCAATCATGCCAAGGTTCTTATTTTAGGGATCATCTTTAAAGAAAATTGTCCAGATATTCGTAATTCAAAAGTCATTGATGTGATTAATGAATTAAAATAATTTGGTGTGGATGTAAGCTTTTACGATCCTTGGGTGAATGCTAAGGAAGTACTGCGTGAATATAATGTTAAAGTAATAAAAATAACAGCATTAAATTTTAAAGAATATGGTGGGGTCGTTCTGGCTGTTGCTCATGATGAGTTTATGGAAATGGACTTGATGCTAAGTGAGGAACAAGTAATATATGATATAAAATCGGTATTGATTAATGCCGATGCGACTTTATAAAAAAGTTCGAAATAATTTAGTAGCTCTGGATTTGATTCCTGAAAAAAGAAAGAGGTCTTAGCGTAATGAAAACGGTGTTAGTCACAGGTGCAGATGGTTTTATAGGTTCACATTTGACAGAAATGTTAGTTCGTAACGGGTTTCAAGTTAAAGCGTTATCCCATTATAACTCGTTTAATAATTGGGGGTGGCTTGAAGATGTCGATTGTAAGGAGCAAATAGAAGTTGTGTCCGGTGACATAAGAGATCCTCATTATTGCAAATACATAACTAAAGATGTGCAGATTATTTATCATTTAGCTGCACTGATTGCGATTCCCTATTCTTATGTTGCGCCAGGTAGTTATGTTGATACGAATGTTAACGGCACGTTAAATATATGTCAGGCCGCTTTAGAAAATAAAGTACAAAGAATTATACATACATCGACAAGTGAAGTCTATGGCACTGCTCAGTATGTGCCAATTGATGAAAAGCATCCTTTGCAGCCTCAGTCACCTTATAGCGCATCAAAAATTGGTGCTGATGCAATGGCAATGAGTTTTTATAATGCATTTGACCTGCCTTTAACTATAGCTAGGCCTTTTAATACGTATGGTCCGCGGCAGTCAGCTCGTGCAGTGATCCCGACGATCATTACGCAAATTGCTAATGGTATGAAGGAAATTAAGTTAGGTGATTTATCCCCAACTAGAGATTTTAATTATGTAGAAGATACTTGTCGTGGATTTATCGCAATGGCAGGAAGTGATGCTGCGATCGGAGAGACGATTAATATCGGTTCCAATTATGAGATTAGTATAAAAGATACTTTAAATATTATTAAAAATATTATGGAAAGCGATGTTGAATTCGTTACCGATGAAGCGAGAATTCGTCCCGTAAAATCTGAAGTTTTTAGACTCTGGTGTGATAATTCATTGATAGAAAAATTAACTGATTTCAGGCCGCAGGTTAAAATAGAAGAAGGTTTGCAAAAAACAATTGAATGGATTTTAAAGCCAGAAAATTTAAAAACTTATAAAGCGGAAATTTATAATGTTTAATTGTGTGGATTTGTATATGAAATCATATTGGCTTGTGAGGCTGTGACATGAATATCAAAAAAGATAAGTCACCTACATTTGAAATTAGTGGAAGAAAAGTTGGGTTAAATTATCCGCCTTTGGTTATTGTTGAGATAGGAATTAATCATGAGGGGAATCTTGAGACAGCCTATGAGATGGTAGATGCTGCTATATCAGCTGGTGCTGAAATCATTAAACATCAGACGCATGTTGTGGAAGATGAAATGAGTATGGCGGCCAAAAAGGTTATACCCGCAAATGCTGACGTGTCGATATATGAAATAATTGAACGTTGTGCGCTTTCTGAAGAAGATGAAACGAAATTGATGGAATATGTCGAGGCGAAAGGTGCAATTTTTGTTAGTACGCCTTTTTCTCGTGCAGCGGCAGATCGATTAGAGCGAATGGGAGTTAGTTCTTATAAAATTGGCTCTGGAGAATGTAATAACTATCCGCTTATTGATCATGTAGCTTCATTTGGTAAGCCAATGATTGTTAGTACGGGTATGAATGATCTGGAAAGTGTGAGAAAAACCGTTGATATTATACGTAAGCGTAAGGTTCCGTATTGCTTATTGCATTGTACCAATATTTATCCAACACCTAGTCACTTGGTACGTCTTGGTGGGATGACTGAGTTGGAGAATGAGTTTCCAGATGCAGTAGTGGGTTTATCTGATCATACAACATCAAATCTCGCTTGTTTTGCTGCAACTGCATTGGGTGCCTCCGTATTAGAACGCCATTTTACCGACAGAATGGATAGGCCTGGACCTGACATTATTAACTCTATGGACCCCGTTAGATTAAAAGAATTGATCATAGGTTCTGAAGAAATCACCAAGATGCGTGGTGGTCATAAAGGGCCCCTTGCGGAAGAGCAGGCAACGATTGATTTTGCTTTTGCTACTGTAGTGGCAATTCAAGACATCAAGGTGGGTGATACGTTGAGTAAAGAGAATATCTGGGTTAAACGGCCGGGGACTGGAAGTATTTCTGCGGAACAATTTGAATCTCTGCTAGGGAAAAAAGCCGTTAAGGAAATTGTAAATGGGGTGCACTTGGAATTTGAAGACTTAGAAGCCCTAGTTGTTTAGTTGGTGCGATTTATGGCAATTCAGAAAGTTGTTGTTACAGGCGCGTCGGGTTTTATTGGGCAAGCTGTCGTTAAAACCTTGGTGAAAGATCAAAGCTTTGATGTTGTTGCGGTATCTCGGAGTAAGTGTAGCTATGTGGATTGTTATCAGATAGAAAATTATAGAGACACACCTGGAGGTGATGTGCTTATCCATTTGGCGGAGCAACCGGATTGTGGGCAAGTTAATAGTCTAGGTGATGCCTATTTAGAGGAATCAACATCGGTATTAACCACTTTGCTTAAAAAAAACTACAAAAAAGTGATCTATGCGTCTTCCTCGGTAATTTACGGAGATGTCGGTCAAGAACCGTTTCCAGAGTCGTCATTTTTAGCCATAAATAATGTTTACTCCAAAAACAAACATGCTAACGAAAACTTAGTTTTATCCCGTCCGAATGGAATAATTGTGCGTTTGGCAAATGTTATTGGGTTGGGGATGGCAGCAAATAATGTAGTTTCTGACATTTTGGCGCAAATACCCGGTGTTGGATCGATAACAGTACGCAATGGGGTGCCTGTTCGAGATTTTATTTGTGTTTCGGATGTGGTAGATGCGATTTTACAGCTGTTAAAGTCCAGTAAAAGTGGGGTCTATAATGTTGGTTTGGGAAGTGGGGTCTCGATTGCTCAGTTAGCGTCGTTGTGTTTGAAAGCTGTTGGTGAAAGTCATCGACAAATCGAATCAAAAGCAGATACTTTCCAGGCTTCATACAATGTTATGAATGTTCAGAAAATCAAAAATGATATTGGCTGGACTGCAAATGTAACTTTAGAAGATTGCATTAAACAAATTATCCTTAATCGAAATATGAAAGTAGACGAAATGTTATGAAAAAGAAAGTGATAGCTGTTTTTACCGGTAATCGTGCTGAATACGGGCTTCAGTATCCCATTCTTCAAGCCATTAAAAACCATCCGGACCTGGATTACAGGTTAATTGTTTCAGGCGCTCATCTCGATAAAAATTTTGGAGAAACCATTTCCGAAATTGAAAATGACGGGTTTTCAATTCATGCAGAAGTGAAAATAAATATGGAGGAAGATACGCTTTACGCTACCGCGCAAGCAATTGGTACTGGTGTATTGTCTATGAGTGAAGCGCTAGACAAAATTCGGCCGGATATGCTTGTAGTCTATGCTGATAGATTTGAAGGATTTGCCGCAGTTATTGCAGGTACTCAAATGAATATTCCTACGGCACATATTGAAGGTGGCGATATCACTGAAGGTGGTGCGTTAGATGATTCAGTGAGGCATGCTATGACTAAATTGTCTCATCTGCATTTTACCACTAATCAGCAGGCAAGTAATCGACTGTTGGCTATGGGTGAGGAAGCATGGCGAGTAAACACGGTTGGATTTCCTGCTATTGATATGATAATGGAAAATAATTTTGCTACGTCTGAAGAAATAGTTAGTCGGTATGGTCTAAATCTCGATAAGCCTATTGTGTTATTTACACAGCATTCGGTAACAACTGAATTTGATCAGACAGCTGAACAGTTGGCGCCTTCGCTGATCGCACTGGAGCGACTTTCAAAAGAAAATGTTCAGGTGATTCTAACTTATCCAAACAATGATGCGGGTGGTCGACGTATTATTGAAAAGTTGGAGGAATTTGTTGGTTCAGGTAAGGGTAATATCCAGTTGCATCGGTCGCTCGGACGTTATTATTATCATGGTGTATTGTCGCTTGCGAAACAGTCGGGTTATCGTGTTGTCTGTGTTGGGAACTCCTCATCGGGAATTAAAGAAACACCAGCATTTCATTGTCCTACCGTAAATATTGGCTCCCGCCAGAAGGGGCGATTGCGGGCGGAAAATGTAATTGATGCCGGTTATGATAGTGAAGTAATTTATTCTTCAATTAAGCAGTGTTTTGATTCAAGTTTCAGAGAAATTTGCAATGACTCTGGAAATCCTTATGGCGTAGGCGATGCCGGAATTAAGATAGCCAATTGTCTGGCTAATACCGAACTGGACTTAACTAAACTTTTACGAAAAGGCATGACAATACGTGGGGAATGTAATGATGATGGCTGGTGTCGTTAAGGACTGCGTTGTTATAGAGAACTATTGGAAACTGAATGAATAAGATTCGTGTTATTGCTCGTTTAGATATTAATAATGAGTATGTAATCAAAGGGAAGTACCTGGAAGGTTTGCGAAAAGTTGGAAAACCTAATGAGCTTGCAAACAAGTATTATTTGGATGGCATTGATGAAATTATATTTCTTGATGCGGTGGCTTCTCTCTATGACAGAAATTCACTGACAGACATTATTCGCCAGGCTTGCTTGGAAATATTTGTACCGATCACCGTTGGAGGCGGTATTAGAACGCTGTCTGACATTCAAAATGCACTAAATGCGGGTGCGGATAAAGTTGCGATTAATTCTCAGGCAGTACGAGACTTGAATTTTATAAAAGATGCTGTGGAAGCGTTTGGGTCTCAGGCTATTGTTGGTTCTATTGTTGGAATCCAGCATCGTAAGCGCTGGGAATCTTTTATGGATAATGCGAAACATCGGACGAACAAAAATGCGGTTGAGTGGGCAAAGGAACTTGAAGGAAGTGGTGTTGGTGAGATAGTGGTAAATTCAATCGACAGAGATGGAATAGAAGGTGGGTTTGAAATTGATTTAATTCGCCAAATTTCAGAAAGGGTCAATATTCCAGTGATTGCGGCAAGTGGTGCAGGTACGGCATCGCACATTGTTGATGTGTGCAAGAATACGCAATGTGATGCAGTAGCCATTGGCTCCATTCTGCATTATGAAAGGGATAGTATTCCAAATATTAAACATGCAATGAAAGATAGTGGTATAGAAGTTAGATTATGAAAAAAACAATTGCGATAGTTGATTATGGGTTTGGCAATGTTCAGAGTATTAAAAATGCGTTGAATAAGTTTGATGTAGAAGTATTGTTGACTCACGACAGAGATACCATATTGAATGCAGATGGGCTTCTTCTTCCAGGTGTCGGAGCATATAAAAAAGCCATGCAGGAGTTGGTGGCTCGAGGTCTGGATACCACTATTCGTGAATTCGTGGAAACAAACAAGATGTTCCTGGGTATATGCCTGGGTATGCAGCTATTGTTTAAATCAAGTGAAGAGTTTGGAAAGTCAACTGGCCTTGGAATATTAAAGGGTAATGTCATTAAATTTCCGGTTAAAAATGATGTAAAACTTCCTCATGTTAGTTGGAATTCCATTGGTGTAGCTGATATTTCCTGGGGAAATACCATATTGGAAAGTGTGTCGAATAATGTAGATTTTTATTTTGTTCACAGTTTTGTTTGTGTGCCGGAAAACAACAATAATATATTGGCCATAGCCGAATACGGTGGAGTGAACTTTTGCGCAGCGATTAAAGAGCGGAACATTTATGGTTGTCAGTTTCACCCAGAAAAGAGTGCAGATACTGGTTTGAAGATTATGAGTGAATTTGTTGGAATGGTAAATCATCACTCATGAAAAATATTGTTATTATTACAAGTAATGCCATTCGGCATCGATATTTTAAGATTCTGTTTTCAAATGCGAAAGGAATAAACGTATTAAAAACCTATGTAGAAGCAGATGATCAAAATACCACTTTGAGTAGGAAGGAATATACTGACCTTGATGTATTATCTTGTCATTTCACAGCACGTCATAATACTGAATATGATTTTTTTTCGGATGTGGTTGAATACAGCGAAGACAGGAGTCAATCTTCTTTTATTAAAAAGAATGAGATTAATGAAGGTGCCATTGTTCAAGAGATTGCTGAGCTGAATCCTGACTTTATCATTACTTATGGTTGTAGCATTATCAAGCCGGCTCTAATAAAAGCCATGAAGAACAAAATTATAAATGTGCATCTGGGTTTGTCTCCTTACTATTTTGGTGCAGGAACCAACTTTCATGCACTTGTGAATAATGATTTTCAATGTGTTGGATACACCTTCATGTATATGGATGAGGGGATTGATACGGGAGAAATAATTCACCAGGCTAGAGCTGTGGTCGAACCATTCGATAATCCTCATCAAATTGGTAATCGTTTGATAAAGAGCATGGTAAAAGATTTTATTGAATTGATTGAAGGTTTTGATCAGGTTAAGACAATGGTTGCGGTTAGTGATGCATCAGGCCCGACCTATAAAATCAGAGATGCTACAGATGCGTGTACCGAAACGCTTTATAAAAATTTTGGGAACGGTAGTGTATTGGATTATTTGCGAAATAAATCATCGATACTTAAGGGTTATCCCGTTATTGAACAAAGCTTTATGGGTAAGTCGAATTGAACATAATTATGTATCACTATGTTCGTCCTGATAATCCGGAGTATCCTTATTTTAATTATCTGAATCTGGATGTATTTCGGCGACAGTTGGATTATTTCCAGAGTAAATATGGGTTTTTATCGAAGCAAGAGTATTTTGATTCAATCGATAATAATAAAACACCTGATGGTGTTGTATTAACTTTTGATGATGGCTTTAAGGATCACTACCAATATGTTCTGCCTGAATTGAAGAAGCGTAATTTGTGGGGGTTGTTTTATATTTCCACAAATGTCTATACCTCAAAACAGTTGTTGGGTGTTCACAGAATTCATTACCTGAAAGGAAAATATGGCGCATCGGAAATTGTAAAAGAAGCCATTAATATGGTTGATGACCACATGTTAGATCATGAGACGATTAAAGCGTTTGATAAGGAAATCTATTTGCAATCCAGTTATGGTGAAAGTGAGAAACAGTTGCGACGAATGTTTAACTACTATATTTCATATGACCATAGGGATGAAATTCTGGATAAACTTATGAGTAAATATTTTGATGAAGATCAATTGTGTAAAGAGGTTTATCTTGATATAGAAGAAATTCGAGAAATCAGTGAGAGCGGGAGTGTTATTGGCTCTCATACAGTAAATCACAAGGTATTGTCCAGGCTATCGTTTGCTGAGCAGGAATATGAAATCCACCAGTCGTTCCATTTTTTGAATTCGAATGTGGGATTGAAGAAGTTTTGTTTTTGTTACCCGTATGGGTATAAGGCATCCTACAATAATGATACGTTAAATATATTGGAGAATCTTGAGGTTCACAATGCGGTTATTTTTGATAATCAACCACAAAACAGTGATGTTAAGCGATATGAGTTATCCAGGTTAGATTGCAATCAGTTTATGGAAGTATAGTTGAAATGGAAAAGCTAGAAGCATTTTTTGGTTTACCGCCGGAAGTTAAGTTCTGTAAGAAATGTGTCATCTCGAACCAGAGGCCAAACTCTGCAGTTGAGATGAAAAATAAAGGTAAAAAGAAAGAAACGATTCAGTTTGACGATGAAGGGGCTTGTTCGGCGTGCAACTTTAATAAAGACAAAAAAGAAACGGACTGGAAAGAAAGGGAAGAAAAGCTATTTGAGTTGCTTGAGCCTTACCGAAGCCATGATGGAGGTTATGATGTTCTCGTGCCAAGCAGCGGAGGAAAAGACAGTGCTTTTGCAGCGCATGTGTTGAAGTATAAATACAAAATGAATCCACTTGCGATTACTTGGGCGCCTAATATGTTTTCTCGAGCCGGATGGATTAATTTTAATAATTTGTCTCGAGTTGGAGGTGTCGATAGTTTTTTGTATACGCCTAACGGAAAGCTACACAGTTTATTGACAAAGCTTGCTTTTAAAAATTTGGGGCATCCGTTTCAGCCATTTGTACATGGGCAAAAGGTAGTTGGGCCAAAATTAGCGCAAAAATTTGGTATTAAGCTAATTATGTATGGTGAAAACCAAGCGGAATATGGGAATCCGTTAGAGGATAACAAAGACCCTTTTATGGAGCCTTCTTTTTTTAGTATTGATGACCCAATAGAAATGTTATTAGGTGGGGTCAAGGTGAAGGATATAATGGAGCAATACGGTTATTCACTTAATGATTTTGCAGCCTACATTCCTCCAAAACCCAGTGAAATTCGGGAAAGTGATATTAAGGTTACTTATCTTGGGTATTTTGAAAAATGGGACCCCCAGGAATGTTATTACTATGCGGTGGAAAATACAGGTTTCAAACCTTCGTACGAACGTTCCATTGGTACTTATTCTCGTTATACAGAAATTGATGACAAAATAGTGCCGTTTCATTTTTATATGACATACATAAAATTTGGTATTGGTCGCGCAACTTATGATGCTGCTCAGGAAGTAAGGAATGGAAAAATTACTAGAGATGAAGCGGTTTATTTGGTAAAAAAATTCGACGGTGAATTTCCAGAAAAATATTTAGAAGAGTTTATTGAATATATAGGAATTAGCAAAAAAGAATTTTACGAGATTGTTGATAGTTTTCGTTCTCCTCACTTATGGGCGAAAAAAAATGAAAATTGGATTTTGAGGCACACTGCTGCCAATTGTGGAATAGATGATTGAAAAAATGGTGAGAGAACCTGAAAGATGAAAGGTTTCTCGATTTTTAATCATATGTCTGACGAAATGTTTTATAGCAAGGTGATTTATATATGTATGAATGGAAAGCGACTTTACTCTCACCATCTGACACGCTCAAACAAGCGATTGAAGTTTTAGATTGTGAAATGTTACGTATTGTTATGGTTGTGGATGATCAGCAAAAGCTTTTGGGAACAATTACCGATGGTGATATTAGGAGAGCGTTAATTCAGCATATGGGCATGGCTACGTCTCTTGATTCTATTATGTTTGAGCAGCCGTCAACAGCTATGATTGATGAAGATAAAGAGAGTATTTTGCAAACAATGAAAGCGAAAGATTTGTTGCAAATACCGCTTATCGATAATCTCGGCCGAGTGGTGGGTCTAGAAACCTTACATCAGTTGTTACAAAGTAATAAATTTGAAAATCCAGTATTTTTGATGGCTGGTGGTTTTGGGACTCGATTACATCCACTTACACATGACAAGCCAAAGGCACTGTTAAAGGTTGGAAATAAACCCATTATGGAAACAATTTTAAATCAGTTTATTGATTTAGGGTTCCATAATTTTTTTATTTCCACTCATTATAAAGCAGAAATGGTCAGGGCGCATTTTGGTGATGGTGAGCAGTGGGGGGGGAATATTAAATATGTCTACGAAGAGGAGCCACTTGGAACTGCAGGTGCTATTGGGCTTTTGCCGAAAGATATTCCTGATTTGCCAATTGTTATGATGAACGGTGATTTGTTAACGAAAGTCAATTTTCAGAATTTGTTGAAGTTTCATAATGAACAAGGTGGAATCGCCACTATGTGTGTTCGGGAATATGATTTTCAGGTTCCCTATGGTGTGATTGAGTCTGAGGGTCAGCGAATTAAAGGTATTGTAGAAAAACCTGTACATAGCTTTTTTATTAATGCGGGGATTTATGTGTTGAGTCCTAGTTTGATAAAAAAAGTAGATGGATCAAATTATTTGGATATGCCTCAGTTAATAGAAGAGCAAATAAATCTGGGTGAGCAAGTTAATATGTTTCCCATTCATGAATATTGGCTCGATATTGGCCGAAGGGAAGATTATGAAAGTGCTCAAGCCGATGTTGATACCATTTTTTCATGACCGATGAAGATTTGATTCTTGCTGTAGTAACTGCTTGTGTAGGAAGCAAACGTTTACCGAATAAAAATATTCTGAAAATAGCCGGTAAACCGTTAATTACTTGGTCAATTGAAGCGGGTCTTGGCAGCGGAATCGTTGATAAGTATTTATAGAATGAAATAGAATTGCATAAAAAATACCAATAATTGAACAAGAGCTTTTAAAAGGTAGTGAGGGATAATGCTAAATATTATGTACCACAATGTTAGGCCGGGTAGTGAGGAGTATCCGAATCTGAATAGCTTAGATGTTGATATATTTAGAAGGCGACTAGACTACTTTGAAAAAGAGTTTGGGTTTTTGTCAAAAGACGAATATCAGAATGCAGTTAGAAAAGGGAGGGACCCAAAAGGCGTAGTTTTAACTTTTGATGATGGATTTAAAGATCATTTTGAATATGTTTTTCCTGAATTAAGAAAGATAAGGCTTTGGGGGATATTTACATCTCAACAGGCGGCTATCAAAATAATGAGTTGTTGGGTGTGCATAGAGTGCATTACTTAATGGGTAAGCATGGGTCAAGGGTAATACTAAGAGAGGGGTTTAAGTATCTATGAAAATTCTATCCATAATTCCAGCTCGAGGCGGATCAAAAGGCTTGCCAAAAAAAAACATTTTAGATTTAGCGGGAAAGCCTTTAATTGCATGGACTATAGAGGCATCTTTAAGCTCAAAATATATAACTAAAACTATAGTTAGTTCCGATGATAAAGAAATTCTAGATATATCTAAGCAATATGGTGCTGCAATTGTTGAACGACCTGACGGTTTATCAAGTGATGTAGCAACTTCAGAATCGGTAGCTGAACATGCTATTAATTATTTAGAGTCTATGGGTGAAATATTTGATATTGTTATTTTTCTGCAGCCTACTTCTCCACTAAGAGGCTCTAAGGATATTGATAGCGCATTTAAGACCATGTTTGATTCTTGCGCTACAGCAGTTATAAGTACATGTGAATTTGATAATAAAATTTTAAAAACATTCATAGAAAATTCTAACGGTTTTTTAGAGGGTAGTTCTAAAAATAAATATCCATTTGTAAGGCGCCAAGATCTCCCTTTAGTTTATATGCCAAATGGCGCCATATATATAGTTAGTATTGAATCGTTTAAGAAGGTGAATTCTTTTTTGACAAGTAAGACAGTTAATTACATTATGCCTGAGGATAGAAGTATCGATATTGACAGTCAAGACGATTTGATTGAAATACAGAAAATTCTTGTTAAAGCGTTTGTGGGGCAAGCACAGCACCCTATATAAATTAACACAAGACTAGGCGTATAAAATAACAGGAGTTGTACTCTATTAATTTTTATTGATTCAGCTAGTAAATGGCTATAAGCTGATTGAATCGAAAAGAAGAGCTGTTTATCTGATAATACTGACTTTAGTATTAGGCCTAGTACTTGTAGTTACTTATGCAAACGGCACTAATATAACTAAAATAGTGAGAGTATTGTTGATTGGATTTATTAGGTTTCTTAGTAAGTTGCAATCTTTATTAGGATTAATGGTAAAAAAACATATTCAGATGTTTTATATTACTATTTGAGTCGTGCATGGGGTATATAATATGAGGGAAGGGCCTTTTGCAATACTTATGTCGATAGTTTGCTCTAAAAAAGAAACTATGCGTGAAAATGTGGTATTTATTTAATGCTTTCTATATTTTAATTAGTAGTTATTATCTATAATGTGCAGAACTAGCTTAAGGAGTGAAGTTGTGTGGTTAATTCAAATCCCATTGGTATCATGTATCTTTGCTAGTAAATTTATCTCTTCAAAAGTTAATAACAATAAGTATACATTTATTTTGAATGTGATGGTATTGTCTTACTGATTGTTAGAAAATATAAAATAAGGTTAAGAATAATGAGTACTAAAATATTGGCAACACTAGGCCCAGCTTCTTTAAATATAGACACAGTAAAAGAATTAACAGAAAAGGGTGTGGATTTATTTAGAATAAATCTTTCACATACTAAGTTGGAGGATGTTAGAGGGGTAATAGAAAATATTCAATCTTGGACTGATGTGCCAGTATGTTTAGATAGTGAAGGGGCACAAATTAGAAACCAAGATATGGTTTCAGAATCTGTTAATTTTCAAAAAGACGATGTTGTCAAAATACACCATACCTCTGTTGTAGGAGATAGTAAAAATATTTCATTTACGCCTGATGACGTATCACAACAACTAAAAGTTGGAGATGAAATCAGGGTTGATTTTAATTCTGTTTGCTTTTGTGTTACCGAGGCCCAAGATAATTTTTTATTAGCTGTGGTAGAAAGAGAGGGCGCTGTGGGTAGAAATAAGGCCGCCGATACTGATGCAGATATTAAGCTAAGTGCAGTTACGCCTAAAGATGAAAAAGCGTTTGAAATAGGCTTAAGTATGGGAGTTGAAAATTTCTCTTTATCATTCACAAACTCAGCTGAAGATGTATTTCAAGTTAGAAAAATCATTGGTAATGATTCTAATCTTATCTCAAAAATAGAGAGCATTAAAGGTGTATTGAACCTTGGAGAGATATTACCTGTTGTTGATCAAATTTTGATAGATAGGGGCGACTTGTCACGTGAGGTTTCAATCGAAAAAATACCATTCATTCAACGTAGAATAATTTCTTATGCTAGATCAAAGGATACGCCAGTATATGTTGCAACAAATTTACTAGAGTCTATGATTAAGTCTGCTTCACCCACTAGGGCAGAAGCTAATGATGTTGCAAGTACATTGTTAATGGGAGCAAGTGGGCTAGTGCTGGCTGCAGAGACGGCTATTGGTGATTACCCAGTAGATGCTGTGGAAATGATTAATCTGATAATCAAACAATATAATAGATGGACAACTGAGTCGTCATTTAATGAAATTATTTTTCAAGATGATTTATTTTGAAACGTAAATTTAATATAGTTTGGTTGACCGGCATGTCTGGATCAGGCAAGTCAACATTTGCGGAATACATAAGAGACACTTATCAAAAAGAGGGTTATAGAGTTCGCATAATAGATGGCGATGATGTTCGAGACGAGGATGTGGAAAAGCTAGGTTTTGGTCGTAAAGATGTCGAAGTAAACAACCTTCGAATTGCAAAACAATGTCTTGAGTCGAAAGATAACGGATTTGATTTAATACTTGTCCCTGTTATAAGTCCATATAATGAGGTTCGTAAGAGGACAAGGTCCTTTTTAGAGCCATACTATCACCTAGTTTACGTAGAAGCTGATATTGACAGTTTAAAAAAACGAGATACAAAAGGTTTGTACAGGGCTGCTGACCAGGGTTTAGTCAACGACCTTATTGGGTATTCTGAAATTAATCCATATGATAAGCCAAGTGATGCTGATTTTGTTGTAAATACAAGCAATAACACTTTGCTAAATGATTCTAAGCAATCGTTATTAGGATTTGTAGAGAGTATTACGATTTAAAAGGTATTGCTTATCCAATATGATGTTTTAATTGCAATGCGGATGGTATATGTTCATTAGCCCAGCTAAGACTTTCTAAAAAAAATTTGACATTAATATAATTATGCGCTGTCTTTAAGTAAAGACAGCGCATAAATCATACAAATTCTTAATCAGAAGGCGCTCAAGTGTTTGTATTATTAGGCCTGCCAACTTGGCTATAAAGATAGTCTTATAGTACAAATCATAAGGAAGTCAATAAATCACACAAAAAAAATTGCATGTAATATTTAGCATTGAACAAAATCTGGACTCTATGTTCAATAAAGGTACAGCAAAAAAACAGGCCGTCAAAATTCCAGCGCTGATCGAGTCGATGTTGTTAGATGGAGGAGGCGGTTGCTTAGTTGAGCTTGATAGTTAAATGCCTAAAAGTGGAAGTAATTGCGGCATTTTATCAGATAATAGTAATGTAGTATGGCTAGAGAAACAATGAATCTAATAATAAATAATTTTGGTTATGAGTATGCAAAGAGGCTGTATGATGCCATCGATAGTTCGGCAATTTTAAATATAAAAAAAAATAAAAAATATTTTTTTTATAAAGGGGTAGATTATTGCTCGGCTTATAAAAGATTAATGCATCTAGAAATGGAAAATTCTGGATATCTCGAAGATCTTTTATTCGATCGTAGTCATATTGATTGTAATAATAGTTGTCATACAATACTTTTAAGGGAAATGTTTCCGAACCTTATTGTCAGTAGGAGTAATTCTTTAAGAAAAAAATATAACTTAGTAAGATTAAAATATTACTTAGGGAGGTATAGGGGGGTGCGCTATATTTACAATATATTTTTCTTAAAGTTAAAAGATAATAGCTATTCTCAAGAGGATGTGGCTTTAATTGTGCTGCATGTTAAATTTATTAGATTTTTAAAAGGAATATACGATAGGCTAGACAATTGTATATTTGTTATTTGTGGAGATTATAAAGAGTGTATAAAATATTGTACACAAAATAAAATAAAGTATATTGTGTTTAGGAATGACACATATAGTGTAATGCTTAATGAAGATAAGCTGCATTTATCTAAACTAATTCTTATGCATATCAATGTTGTAAATTTTTTTAGCCAGTTTGATTTTACTGTTTATCTTCTACCTGAAGGAGATGCAGCTTTTTATGAGGTAATTAACTTATTCACGAAACATGATAATACGGCATGCATATGCATTCAGCATGGATGGGACTCTATGATTTGGACTGGAAATAGAGATATGCATTATAAGTATTTTTTAACATGGGGAGTGTTTTGGCATAAATATCTCGAAAAGTATAATTCTGGTCAAGAATTTAAAGTGGTTGGTGCGCCATCTCATAAACCGGTAAATTCAAATGTGAAGACATATAAATCCATTTTATTTTTATTGCAAGGAGAAAGTGTTTTAATTAATACACACAGATTACAGGGATTCCTTGATCTAATAGAAAATACTGCACGTGAACATAGTAATGTCAGTATTGTGGTTAGGGAGCACCCATCATGTTCTCTTGATGAAATTCATAAAGAGTATTTGTTAAAAATGGGGAATGTGTGTTTTAAAAACAGCAAAAGTTATACCTTATCTGAAGCGATGGAAGATACATTAATAGCAGTAAGTATTTATTCTACTGTATTGGTCGAGTCAATTGATTATGATGTTATTCCAATAATGCTTAACACGCCTGGGATCACGCCAGTTATTCCTGATTTCAACAAGTTTAATATTGGAGTAGAAGTTTGGGATAATGCGGGTGCCTTGTTGAGTATATCCAAAATTTTACTTGATAGTAACTTTAGAGATAATATTCTACATAATATTAAAATGTATAAAAAAGATATGTTCTTATCTAATAATGTAGAGGCTGTTAATAATGTCGTGCGCGTAGTTAACTATTGTCGCCGTACATTAAAAGACTAGATTAATATTGTAAAATGGTGCAGTAGTGAAATATAAAATTTATGATACAAGTTTTCACTATTTTAAGACCAATTTAATAATTGGGCTTAAAATATTTGTAAGGATCCTTAAGTACCGATTTGTTTTTAATGTCTATAAATTTATAAAGAAGAAGAAGTTTGAATATGTTGATAGTATTCAGCATATTGTAAGGCAAATAGAAAAAAAAGGATATTATGTCGTAAATGATTTTTATACTAAAGAGCAATGTAATCTTTTAAAGTTAGAAATTGATAAGATGATACAAAGAAGGGAATCAAATATTGGTAAAGGCGGTGTATGGGAAGATAAAACTAAGGCTGATGAGCGGTGTTTTGGAGCAGAAAGAGATTCTGAAGAAATAGAAAAATTTTATAATGACACTTTTTTGCTAAGTGTGGCTGAAAATTATTTTAATGGAGAAATGGTAAACAGCAACACGCTTGCAGCGAGAATTAGATATAAAAATAATAACCTTGGGTCTGGCGATGGGTGGCATAGAGATGCATATAATTTTCAGTTTAAAGCATTGGTCTATCTTTCTGATGTTGAAATAAAAGATGGACCATTCCAGATGATAGAGAAGAGTCATACATTTCAGAATATTCTGAAAGACACCATATGCATGAATAACGATATTGGTAGTTCAAGATATACTAGTGGACAAGTGGATAGGGTTATTAATGAAAATCCAAGAAGGTTTAAGAAATTCACTGCAAAAGCTGGAACTTTAATTTTTGTGGATACTAGCACCATACATGCTGGCATGATTTTAAAAAAAGGTGGGGAAAGATATACTCTATTTAATTATTACTTGCCGTCTTATTATGACGTAGAAAAACAGACAAAAGTTTTTTTAACCGCTTATCAAAATCAAGATGAATAAAATCTCTAGTTATGAGTTTTGCTTATTGGAGAAAACCTAGTCGTGGGGATTTATCGTTTAGTCATGAAGCAAGGGTCGGGTAACTTTAGGACCAGTGCGATTCAAGGGAATATGAAGCGCATTAAAGCAAAAGGCATTAAAGTTGTGGTTTATGAACCTGCATTAGAGGTCGATACGTTTTATCATTCAACCGTTATTAAAACATTAGCTGAGTTTAAACAAGTCGCTGATATTATAGTGGCTAACCGCATCACTGATGAGTTGAATGATGTAAGAAATAAGGTCTATACGCGTGATTTATTTGGTAAGGATTAAGTAAAAATGATTAAAAATCTAGCTCCAATCGTTCTATTCGTCTACAACCGACCTTGGCACATACAACAAACACTTGATGCACTACAAAAAAATCAATTGGCGAGTGAAAGTGAGTTGTTTATTTATAGTGATGCCGCTAAAAATAATGCGGAAAAGGCCAGTGTTGTAGAGGTTAGAGAACTGATTAAAAAAGTAACGGGTTTTAAGAAGGTAACCGTTATTGAGAGAGATAAGAATTGGGGGTTGGCTGCTTCTATTATTGATGGCGTAACAACTATTGTGAACCAATATGGCACCATAATTGTGCTTGAGGATGATTTGGTCACCAGTCCTTATTTTTTAAAGTATTTGAATGATGGTTTGAATTCATATAAAGATATAGAAAGTGTTGCTTCAATTCATGGCTATATTTATCCTATTAATGGACTGCCAAGCTCTTTTTTTATAAAAGGTGCTGACTGTTGGGGGTGGGGAACGTGGAAAAGAGCTTGGGATATATTTGATCCTGATGGACAAAAATTATTAAATGAGTTGCAATCACGTAAACTGGAAAAAGAGGTTAATTTTAATGGCAGTTACCTTTATTCTGAAATGTTAAAAGACCAAATAAATGGTAAAAATGATTCTTGGGCTGTTCGGTGGTATATGAGTGCATTTTTACAAAATATGCTGACCTTATATCCTGGGCAGTCTTATGTCCAAAATATAGGAAATGATGATAGTGGAACACACTGTGGAACATCGGATTTATATTCGGGAGAGTTAAATTATACGGATGTTTATCCGGTAAAAATAATTGAAGATGCGGAGAGCAGAAAAAAGATAGAGGATTTTTTTAACTCCATAAAGCGAAGCTATTTTAAAATATTAATGGCCAAAATTAAATGTTACTTAAGGTGAAATATTTTATAAAGTCTTTGCTGCCTCCTATTTTATTTAATGTTTTACAAAAGTATAGAACTCAGAAATACGGGTGGAAAGGTGATTATTTAACTTGGCAACAAGCTAAAAATGCTTCGACTGGATATGATACAGACAAAATAATAGATGCTGTAAAAAATGCACTGTTGAAAGTTAAGAAGGGTGAGGCTGTTTATGAGCGTGATAGCGTAATATTTGATGAGATTCAATACTCTTGGCCTTTGTTGGCAGGACTGATGTTTGTTGCCGTAAAATTGGGAGAGGTGAAAGTACTTGATTTTGGTGGCAGTTTGGGTAGTACTTATTATCAAAATAAAAAGTTTTTAGATAGGATTGAGAGTGTTTCTTGGTCAATTGTAGAGCAAGAAAGATTTGTTGAAGCTGGGAAAACAGAATTTGAAGATAATCGCTTAAACTTTTTTCATACGGTTGATGAGTGCGTTATAAAAAATAGGCCAAATGTATTGCTACTGTCAAGCGTTCTACAATATATAGAGAAACCCTATGAATTATTGGATGATATTTTAAAACATGACTTTGAATATATTTTAATTGATAGAAACCCATTTGTTAACTTACGGGAGAAAATAACTCTTCAGGTTGTTTCACCAGCCATTTATGAGGCAAGCTATCCTTGTCATTTTTTTAATGAGGAGAGGTTTATAGAATATTTTGCTAAAAAACAATATTTGATAGTGGAAACATTTATAAGTAATGATGGTAAGAATAACGATTGTATATTTAAGGGAATGATTCTAGAAAAAAACCATGCTTAAACAGTTAAAAATTCTATACAAAAATGAGCAATTCAATCCAAAAATAATTGGCCTGTTTATCAATCCGTTTTATTTTGCAAGAAAAGGGTTGTATCTGAATGTATCATCATTAATTTCAAAGTTAAATGGCCGATTACTGGATATTGGCTGTGGAACAAAACCGTATAAAAGTATATGCAAGGTAGATGAATATATTGGGCTAGAAATTGGCGGCACGGAGAATATACGACACAAATATGCTGATATTTTCTATGATGGAAAAACCTTACCCTTTGATAATAATTATTTTGACAGCCTCTTATCAAACCAAGTTTTCGAACATGTTTTTAATCCAAATGAATTTTTGAAAGAGGCTAATAGAGTTATAAAAATTGGAGGGTTTTTTCTTATCACAGTTCCTTTTGTTTGGGATGAGCATGAGCAACCTTATGACTATGCGAGGTACTCTTCTTTTGGTCTAAGACACATCTTAAGTGAAAATGGTTTTGAAATTATTGAACATTTAAAAAGCAATAATGGAATAGAAGTTATTTTTCAATTGATCAACAGTTATATTTACAAGGCAACATTAACAAATAATAGATATGTTAATTTAATATCAATGCTGCTTCTTATGGCACCTTTTAATATAATCGGTCTATTTGTTTCAAAACTACTGCCAAATAATAATGACCTTTATTTAGATAATATTATTCTTGCTAAGAAAGTTATTGATGTATAGTTATTGCACTTTGTTTGACAGTAACTATCTTACTCGCGGATTGGCGATGTATGAGTCGCTTAAGAACCAAAGTACCAATTTCCATCTCTATATTTTTGCATTTGATCAAAAAAGTTTCAGTATACTTAAAAAGTTAAATTTAAAACTCACAACAATCATTTCATTAAAAGAGTTTGAAGATGAGCAGTTGCTAGCAGTAAAGGGCGATAGAACAAGCGGCGAGTATTGCTGGACTTGCACGCCATCTATCATAAAGTACTCAATTGAGAAGTTTGGTTTAGAGAATTGTACTTATCTCGATGCTGACTTGTATTTCTTTAATGACCCTTCTGTTTTAATTAAGGAGATGAAGGATAAATCAGTTCTTATTACAGAACATAGATACACAAAAAAATATGATACAAGTAGTGTTAGCGGCATTTATTGTGTTCAATTCATGACTTTTGTAAATAATAATAATGGTTTAAAAGTATTGAACTGGTGGAGAGATGCCTGTATTGATTGGTGTTATGCGCGTACTGAAGATGGAAAATTTGGAGATCAAAAGTATTTGGATGATTGGACCACTAGATTCAAAGGTGTTCATGTCCTTCAGGATTTAGGTGGTGGTGTTGCGCCTTGGAATATACAGCAATATGACTTGACAGATAATAGCTTTGAACTTATTTTTTATCATTTTCATAATTTTAAATTCCTTGAACAAAATAAAATTGATTTAGGCGGGTATGAATTAGATAAAAATGATATAGATATATTATATAAACCTTATGCTAGACATATTGACAAGATTAGCGTGGAGTTGAAAATACTTGATAAGCATGGTGATTATAATGGGGTTATTGAATCTAACTTGTTTTATTGGAAGACTCCTTTTCGCATTTTAAGAAGAAAGCTTAATGGTAGTTATAATATTATTCATAAGAATAAATTATTAGATAAATAAATGGCCCATGTAATAAATTTACCAACTTTTTGTGATGATCGCGGTAGTCTAGTTGTATTAGAAAAACAACTGCCATTTAAAATAAAACGTTTATATTATGTTTTTGGGGTTACAACAAAAAGGGGTGGTCATAGACATAAGAAATCCATTCAAGCACTTATTTGTTTAGGGGGTAGTTGTGAAATATATGTTAATAACGGCGAAGAAGACCAAACTATATTGCTTAACAATGAGAGTAAGTGCCTGGTTATAGAGCCAAAGGATTGGCACACAATGGATAATTTTTCTGAAAATGCTACACTGCTAGTGCTTGCATCTGAGTTTTATGATGTTGATGATTATATCGATAAACCATATTAAGGCATCACAATGAAGATGATAGAGTATGAGAACCTTGGGAAAGTTAATGAAAAACTTTTCTCCGAATATCAAAGTAGCTTTGAGATATTTTTAAGAAGTGGTTTTTATATTTTAGGGAGCAGTGTTTCTAAATTTGAGGACGAGTTCGCTAATTATTGTGGAATAAATCATTGTGTTGGGGTGGCATCTGGATTGGATGCTTTAATTTTGGCATTAGAAGCTTTTGCTTTCCCGAAGGGTAGTGAGGTTATTGTGCCGTCTAATACTTATATCGCTACCATATTAGCAATAGTTCGAGTTGACCTAGTTCCAGTGCTGGTTGAACCGAATATTCAGACCTATAATATAAATGTAGAAAAAATTAAAGATAAAATTACTCGAAATACTAAGGCTATTATAGCTGTTCATCTTTATGGTAAATCTTGTGAAATGGACAAGATAATGAACATAGCCAATAAATTCGAGTTAGAAGTTATAGAAGACTGTGCACAGGCGCACGGCGCAAAATTTAAAAATCAAAAGGTAGGTTCATTTGGTGTAGGATGCTTTAGTTTTTACCCAACAAAAAACCTAGGTGCATTAGGCGATGCTGGGGCGATTACTGATAACGATGTAAAATACGCAGATAAAATAAAATCTTTACGGAATTATGGAAGCAGTGAAAAGTATCATAATGATGACTTAGGTTACAACTCCAGACTTGATGAAATCCAAGCTAGTTTCTTGTCAATAAAGTTAAAGCGATTAGATGATATAACCAATCACAAAAGACGGCTGGCAAAAATATATTTGGAAAATTTGGATGATAGATTTATAACGCCTATTGAGCATGATGATTATTTTGATGTGTACCACATTTTTAATATAAGACACCCCAGGAGAGATGAGCTAAAAGAATATCTTTTTGAACAAGGTATTGGTACTGCGATTCATTACCCTATCCCGCCGCATAAGCAAAAATCAATGCATAAGATAATAAAAGGGGTGTATCCAATTTCTGAACTGATTCACGAAACAACTTTAAGCCTTCCTATATCTTATTTCCATACTAAAAAAGACATTTTCACTATTTGTGAAATTATGAATCAGTGGAGTGGTTTAGAATGAAAGAAAGAAATATTGACAATTACCTATGTGTTAAATCGTGCCCTTTGTGTGCAAGTGAAGACGCGACTTTATTTAAGTCAATTAAGAAAAAAAACTATTATCTTAGAGATGTTAAGATTGCCATCCCAGGTCAAAAGATTTTAATTTACAAATGTAAAAAGTGTGATTTACTTTTTAAGAAGTATATAGTTCGACCTGAGTTCCTTGTGAGCCTATCAACTACGCATAAACACTTCTGGAATGATGATATTGGTAATTATATTAATGTTCTAAAAGAGTATTCTGTTTTCAGAGAAGCTAAAGGTATCATTGATATTGGTGCAGGAGATTGTAGTATTGGCAAAGCAATAATGGATATAAAACAGTATGCTGCTGTAGATATCATGAGTAGTCAAGAGTGCAGAAAAATTTTAAAACAAAATTATTATACGGATGACTATACATATAAAGAATTAGTAGTAGATTCTGAATTTGATGTTGCGTTATTGATAGATGTTATTGAGCATCTTCAGAATCCGTATTTATTTCTTAAGAATGTGTATGGCGACAAGAATTTTATAGATATGCTGATTCATACTGGAGACTCGGATGTTATTTTTAATAAATCAAAACTAACTGAGTTTGATTGGTATTTAAAACTCCCCGAACATAATCTGTGTTTCAACGAAAGCTCTATAAGGTATTTATTTAACATGCTTGGTTGGAGGGTATGTGAAGTTGAAAGAGTAAGGTCCAAGCTGTATTACTCAAGTAAATTAAGCAAAAGAATTGTATCCAAGTTACTATATTATTCTAATCTCTTAAGTATGGGCTATATTTCATATATGCTCCCAGGACGTTACTCTAGTCTGTTTGATCTATATTCATTTAATCATCTTAATATTCTAGTTAGCACTAAAAATTAAAAGGCAATACAAAAATAGCTATGTTTGATCTTTTTAATTCCTCTGCCTGGATTTTATTAATTTTTTCATCCTATGCTTTGCAAATATACAACCAATCTTTCTTTTTCAATGTTTTAATTGTTGTATATTTGGTTTTTATGATGTATTTGCCAGAGGTTGCAGATACATATCATTACAAAGTTGCATTAGAAATAGGTATTTATGGTGGTGACTATTTGTTTGAGGCGTTGCAAATATTTCTTAAATACGTTTATAACGATGCAACATTTGTAATTCACGCTATGCAAATATTTGTTGTTTTACTTGCAATATTTATTCTACCAATCCGCGATAGATCTTCCGTTTTATTAATTCTTTTTTCAGTCCCAATTTTTTTATCTATTCATAACGGAATGAGACAAGGTATAGCCTCTTTATTTATTTTGTACTTTATTAGTAAGAATTATAGCCCTAGGTCGTTGATCTCGGTATTGGTAGGTCAATTTTTCCACAAATCCACAATTTTATTTTTTTTATATACCAGCGCTTTATTTTTGGTAGCCAAATATAGAGGTTTTATTGTAAGTTTATTATTTGGGATTTTCTCATCTATAGTATTATATTATCTAATAGGGTTCACCTCTTTTGGGTCTTATTTAAGAGATGATAACTTTTCTGGAATAACAAGAATTAGTGGCGAGGTAAAGTCTTTAATAATAATTATAGATGCTTCTATTATTTATTACCTTACAAAATTTACGCGATCCAATTCAATTCATAAATTTAGAGTTCTTAGCGTATCCTTATCGGGCTTTATGATGGGAGTTGCTTACTTGTATAGTGCAGATGAGATTGTTTCTAGAGTGATGTTCTTTTACTTTTTTGTAACAACATATTTGATAATAATGTATAGAAATTATCACCCTTTTAATTGTAAATACTTATTGATGTATAACTTTATAAGAACAGCATTTGCTATTAATGTACATGTAGTTTTAGCGTTATGAATAAATTATGAGTAATCTATTAAACGTATCTTTTTATATTAATAAAAACAAAGGCTCTGAGTACGAAGTTGGGTATAAATATGCCTATATTCTAGGCGAGATATTTAAAAAGGTAACGGTTATTTGTCCATTTGAAGAAATTCTGGCGATGGATTTAAAAATTAGGTCAATCGGCCCTTTTAAATTTGCTCGTGAAGGCAATATATTATTTGTAGCTTTTAAAAGAATTCCATCCCAGATTTATCGCTTCCATCGAGTGAATTATTTTATTTGGGTTCTGTTCATTCAAGTTTACTTTTTAATAGGCTTCCGCAAATCAAGAAGCTATCATTTTATTACTCCAGTTCAAGCGTACTCTCCAATTATTATCCAATGCTTTAGAAATGTAATTTTGGGGCCTATGTCGGTATTCCCAACTTGGCTTGCGTTCTCAAAAAATGTTCCATTTAAAATAAGAGCAAAATCTTTTATTTCCTTAATCTTGGCCAATACATTTTTATTGCTTAAGATATATTGTTGTGAAAAATGTAAATATATTTTTATTCATAAGTTTGAGTTATTACACAATAAGCCTAATGTTTTCACTCTTCCCTCATTAATTTTTGATTTTAAAAATAATAATAATAATAAAAATAATAAAAATAATAAAAATATAGTTTTTTCTGGTCGCGATATTGCCGTAAAAAATGTAACTCTACATGAAAAAATATTTAAAATTCTAAGTCACAACTTTCCAAATTACAATTTTATTTTGATTAGCGACAGGTATAAGAATGATTTTATCGTAGATGATAATCTATTCTTTTCACCAATTCTTGATAAGGATAAATATTACAATATCCTTAATGAGACAATATTAAATGTTTTTCTATCTTTTGAAATGGGGGGTATATCTTCGTTAGAAGCTTGTATGTATGGAGCACCTACTTTAACCTTGGAGCGTAATGGAGTGAGTGAGTATCTTAAACCCTCAAGAGATTTCATTGTTCAAATAGAGTTACTTAATAAACCATATTTAATTGCCAAAATGATTGAAAAAATTATTAATGAAGAGTTGTATAAGAGTGAGATTGATAGGCAGTTGAGTACTTTGAAATTTTACAATTTAGACAATACTATTAATGGTCTTAAGCAGGTTTATAAATGATTTCTATTGTTACAATACACAAGGGCCGCTATAAAGATCTTTTGATGACAATTGAGTCGGTATTATTTCAAAATACGCCGTGTGATGAGTATATTGTAGTCGCCTCTAATTTGACTATTGAGCAAAAAGATTATGTCAAATTAAAATCAACTAAAGTTTTTTTGGATGTTGACGTTTCACTTTACGATGCAATGAATATTGGATTGAAGGCTTGCAAAGGTTCACACGTTCTGTTTCTTAATAGTGGAGATGCGCTAATCGACTCTAATGTTTTGTCATACTGTAATAATGTTGTAAATGATAATAAAACTATCTACATTGCACCTTTGGTAATATGTTTAAATAAAACTTGTTATTTGGCGTCAGCTATTGGCAAGCATATTTCTCATGGAGTTACGCCGCGACATCAAGGTTTTTTAGCTCCAATAAGTATTAACAAAATGTACTTTAATGATTCGCTTAACTTTTGGAATGATGGTGAGTGGATGGACTTATACCTAGCTAATTATAAAAGTGAAGTTTTACATCAGCCGCTTGTTGAGTTTTCTTTTGGTGGGGCATCATCAACACCCAAATTCAAGAATATCTTTAACTTGATGAATTTTTCTTTTTTTATAGCTGGTAAATACTTTTTAAAGTGTTTGATGTATTCTGTGTTGCCACAAGATATCTATTTTTTTATTATAATGAAAATAAATGGACACACCTTATGGAAAAAAAATGTATTTAGACGTTTATGATATTTTCAACGGAAGACTGTCAGATTTTTTTAAAACTTCTAATGGTTGCTCAGTAATCAATACAATAAACCCTCATTCATTCATGGTAGCAAGGCGTGATCGTGACTTTAACTCCGCTCTTTTATCATCAAATATATTACTACCAGATGGTATTGGGATTGTTATTGCGCTTCTCCTTCTAAGAGGAAAAAAAGTATTAAAAATTACCGGGCCTCAATTTTTAGAATATTCTCTGGAACATTATAATAAGATTCATGGGAGGGTATTTTTTCTTGGTAGTTCTCATAATGTATTAGAGTGTATAGCCTCTAAATTGAAGTATAGTCATCCTAATATTTCTGTTGAATTTTTTTCACCTCCTTTTTCGGAGTCTTTCACCCAAGAGCAGAACAATGAAATGGTTTCTCGTATAAATAAATTTACTCCTGATATATTATTTGTTGGAATGACGGCTCCAAAGCAAGAAAAGTGGGTTTTTCATAATAAAGAAATGATTGTTAAGTGCAATATTGCATCAATAGGTGCAGCTTTTGACTGGTTTTCTGGTGTCAAGCCACCCCCAACTAAGATCGCCGATATTTTAAATTTGATTTGGCTAGAAAGGTTTGCTCGAGAGCCCATCAGGATGATGCCAAGAATAAAATCTATGATATATTTTTTATTTATTATTTTTAAATTAAAAATAATAAATAAAAAATAATTATGAAAATACTGGTAACAGGAGGTGCAGGCTACATTGGCTCACACACTTGCATTGAATTAATCAAAGCAGGCTATGAAGTGGTTGTGGCTGATAATCTGTGCAACTCCTCTTTAGAATCTTTAAAACGCGTAGAGAGGTTGGTTGTAGTATTCCTTTTCATAAAGTAGATGTGCGTAATAAGATAGAATTTACTCGACTGTTTGATCAATATTCAATTGATGGGGTGATTCATTTTGCAGGTTTAAAAGCGGTTGGTGAGTCAGTAGAAAAGCCTTTTGAATATTATGATACAAATGTAGTAGGTACACTTACCGTGGCTGAAGTGATGCGTGATTTTAACTGCAAGACTTTTATATTCAGCTCTTCTGCTACTGTATATGGTGATCCACATGCTGTTCCTATTAAGGAGGACTTTCCATTGTCGGCAACTAATCCGTATGGTCGTTCCAAATTAATGATTGAAGAGTTTTTGAAAGATCTGTTTGTTGCAGACAATAGTTGGCATATAGCACTTCTTAGATACTTTAATCCTGTGGGCGCACATAAGAGTGGATTAATTGGCGAAGATCCAAAATCTACTCCTAGCAACCTAATTCCGTATATTTCACAAGTAGCTTCTGGTAAATTAAAAAAGCTTAGTGTATTTGGAGGTGATTATGAGACTTGTGATGGGACTGGTGTCCGCGATTATATTCATGTGATAGATTTAGCCAAAGGACATGTAAGAGCATTAATATCTTTACAAGGCCGGTCACAAGTTTTAGTTGCAAACTTAGGAACTGGAGTTGGGTATTCAGTATTAGAAGTGGTAAAGGCATTTGAAGAGGTATCAGGACGAGAAGTGCCGTTCGAGATAGTTGGCAGACGCAATGGTGATATTGCTGTATGTTATGCTGATCCAGCCTTAGCGTTAAATATTCTAAACTGGAGTGCCAAATTTAGGTTAAGCGAAATGTGCGCAGATGCCTGGCGATGGCAGTTAATGAACCCAGATGGGTATTTATGAATCGGATGGCTGACCATTTGATTAATATTATAGAATACAACTGATGAATAAAGTGTTTGTTACTGGTGCATCTGGCTTTATAGGGAGGAGGTTGGTTCGTGCACTAGATAATAATAAAGTCTCTATTAGTGTGCTGTCTCGTGCCATTCAAACGAGTTTTGAAACAGTTGTTTGCGATCTCAAATCTGAGTCAATTCCTGAGGGTGCACTAAATGGAGTGAATGTTGTGTTTCACCTTGCAGGCTTTACGCATGACATGCGCGATGCTTCTAAAGTCAAACATCTTTACCAAAAAATTAATGTCGATGCTACAATTCAATTGGCCAAGCTAGCGGTCCAAAATGGAGTTAAGCGTTTTGTTTTCGTCAGCAGCGTTAAGGCGGGTGGGTCTGCAGTTACCGGACAGTGTATGACTGAAGAAGATCAGGGTGAGCCTGAAGGAATCTATGGCAAAACCAAGCGAGAGGCTGAACTAAAGTTGTTGGAAATAGGGCGGAAGTCAGACATGCATGTGTCCATTGTGCGACCCTCTCTGGTGTACGGACCGAATGTTAAGGGTAATCTTAGGCTAATGTTGTCTGGAATTGAGAAGGGCTGGTTTCCTCCACTGCCAAAGACGGTTAATCACCGCTCTATGATTCATGCAGATGATTTAGTGCGAGCTATTTTACTGGTTGCTGAAGATGAGCGGGCCAATGGAGAGATTTTTATTGTGACAGATGGTACACCTTACTCCTCTAGAGAGATATACAATGCTTTGTGCAATGTAGCTGGAAAATTAATTCCAAAATGGAGTGTGCCAAAAGCCTTATTCGATCTTGCTAGCCTGGCAAGTCCTCGCATTAAATTTAAAATTAACAAATTACTAGGCAATGAGTGCTATTCTTCTGCCAAAATAGAGGTACTTGGATTTAAAGCCAAGAAATCTTTAAAGGATATGAATGAAACGGATTTTTGATTTATTACTAGGTGTTGCGATTCTTGTGCTGCTAGTAGCTCCTATGCTATTAATTGCTATTACTGTTCGTTTAACATCTAAGGGTTCTGCTTTATATTGGTCTGATAGAGTTGGGCAAAATAATACAATTTTTAAGATGCCAAAATTTAGATCGATGTTGATAGGCATACCTGTTGTTGCAACTCACTTGTTAAGGGACCCTAAAAGTGTTTTAACACCTGTTGGCGACTTCTTACGTAAAAGTAGCCTAGATGAGTTGCCTCAGCTGTGGTGCATCTTTAAAGGCGAGATGAGTTTTGTGGGACCCCGTCCGGCTTTATTTAATCAAGATGATTTGATTGCTCTTCGAACTGAAAAAGGTGTTGATAAATTAGTTCCTGGCTTAACGGGTTGGGCGCAGGTTAATGGCCGAGATGAATTACCAATACCTCAAAAGGTTGAGCTCGATGTTGAGTATTTAAATAGGCATTCTTTTTGGTTTGATCTGTATATTATTTGGTTAACTTTTATTAAGGTTATTCGAAAAGATGGGGTCTCTCATTAGTTGGGTAAAACGAGATTACT
>ENA-OSET01000743-OSET01000743.1-sediment-metagenome-genome-assembly--contig:-NODE-743-length-35601-cov-4.458479_pt1 | contig 35601 bp, 29 predicted proteins | sample MGYA00237882_ERZ534229 | MGnify/ENA primary metagenome ERZ534229 (study PRJEB26408, sample SAMN06266212) | sediment metagenome | isolation source: Hudson Canyon methane seep mesocosm | place: USA:Hudson... | reverse complement strand
CCTGGACCAGTCGCCCGTTCCGGAGGGATCCACTCCCGGAGATGCCCTGCGAGACACCGTGGACTTGGCCCGGCGGTGTGAGGCCATGGGCTACCACCGCTACTGGGTGGCGGAGCACCACGGCATGACGGGCCTGGCCGGATCCAGCCCCGAGGCCCTCATCGGGTCGGTCGCAGGCGCCACACGTCGGCTCAGGGTCGGCTCCGGCGGTGTGATGCTCACGCACTACGCGCCGCTGAAAGTGGCCGAGTCGTTCTGCGTGCTGGCCTCGCTGTATCCGGGCCGGATCGACCTCGGGGTGGGTAGGGCCCCCGGTTCGGACCACCTCACTGCAGCGGCCCTGGCCAGGGGTGGCACCCGGACCGCCCTGGAGAACTACCCGAACCAGATCCAGGAACTAGTCCACCTGTTGGACGACACCCTGCCGGCCGACAGCCCCATCCAGGGCGTGCGGGCCACCCCACGACCCGACCAGCCACCAGAGGTGTGGATGCTGGCCTCCAGCCCGGACTCGGCGGCATTCGCCGCCCACTTCGGGCTACCGCTGGGTTGGGCCGACTTCATCGCCCAGGTTGACGGCGCCCCGATAGTGGATGCCTATCGACGGCAGTTCCGACCCTCGGCCCGGTGCCCGGAGCCAAGAGTCCTGGTGTGTGCCAGCGCGGTGGTGGCCGACACCGATGGGGAGGCGGAAGCCATCGTGGCTTCCGTCAGAGCATGGCGGGCCGCAGGCCTGCGGGGCCCCATCCCAGCCGGTTCCGACGGTTCCACCTCGGTTCCCCTGACGGTGCGGCCAGGGCGGCGCTCGATAGCGAACGGTTCACCCGACCGGGTCGCCGAGCAGCTGCACGGAATGGTCGACGGGTTCGGCGCCGAGGAACTGATGGTGGTGACGATCTGCCACGACCACGAGGCCCGGGTCCACTCCTACGAACTGCTGGCCGCAGAGTTCGGCCGGGATGGCGGAACCGTGGAGGCGACCGGGTGACCGGTCAGGCCACGACCACGCTGGCCGATCGGATACCTGCGGGAACCGAACCCGGCCAGGTGGCGGACCTGTTCATCGACTGGACAGCCGAACAGGACCTAGAGCTCTACGAGGCACAGGAAGAGGCCATCCTGGAGATCCTCGGAGGCAGCCACGTCATCCTGGCCACCCCCACCGGGTCGGGTAAGTCGCTGGTGGCCACCGCAGCCCATGCGGCAGCGATGGCCCGAGGAGAGCGAAGCATCTACACCGCCCCGATCAAGGCCCTTGTGAGCGAGAAATTCTTCGCCCTAGCCAGGGACTTCGGACCCGAGAACGTGGGCATGGTCACTGGCGATGCCTCGGTGAACCAGGACGCACCCATCATCTGCGCCACGGCCGAAATCCTCGCCCACCAGGCCCTCCGGGAGGGCGCCGACTGCCCGTTCGGACTGGTGGTGGCCGACGAGTTTCACTTCTACGGTGACCCGCAACGTGGTTGGGCCTGGCAGGTTCCGCTCCTGGAGCTGACGAACACCCAATTCCTGCTCATGTCCGCCACGCTCGGACCCACGACCCGCTTCACCGACGACCTAACCCGACGGACCGGGCGCCCCGCCGTCACCGTGGCGGGCAGCGTCAGGCCGGTTCCGCTGACCTTCGAGTACCGGGAGACGCCGCTCCACGAGTCGATCACCGAGCTGGTCGACACCGACCGCGCACCCATCTACATCGTCCACTTCACCCAGAAGGCGGCATCCGAGAAGGCCCAGGACCTCTGCAGCATCGACGTGCTCACGAAGGAGGAGAAGGCGGCAGTGCGCCAGGAGGTGGGCGGCTTCCGGTTCGACACCCCCATCGGGAAGGACCTGAAGCGCTTCATCGGCCACGGCATCGGCCTGCACCACGCCGGGATGCTCCCCCGCTACCGCCTACTCATCGAGAAGCTGGCCCAGGCGGGCCTGCTGAAGCTGATCTGCGGCACCGACACCCTCGGCGTGGGAGTGAACGTGCCCATCCGCACCGTGCTGTTCACGCAGCTCTGCAAGTACGACGGGATCTCGACACGGCTGCTGGGCAACCGCGAGTTCGCCCAGATCTCCGGACGAGCCGGCCGGAAGGGCTTCGATGACGAGGGCCACATCTGGGTGCAGGCGCCGGTGCACTGGATCGAGAACCTGCGGGCCGACGCCAAGGTGGCCGCTGACCCCGGCAAGAAGAAGAAGCTGGTGAGGAAGAAGCCCCCGGAAAGGGGCTACTCCCACTGGAACGACGAGACCTTCCAGAAGCTGGTAGACGGGTCGCCGGAGCCGCTCGCATCCAGCTTCGACGTGAACCACCAGATGGTCCTGAACGTGTTGGCCAGACCCGGCGATGGACGCCGGGACCTGCGGAAGCTGCTGGTGGACAACCATGAGCCCCGTGAACGACAGCGTCGGCACATCCGAAAGGCCATCGGCGTGTACCGCTCGCTGCGCGAGGCGGAGATAATCGTGGAGCTAGACGAGCCCGACCACCAGGGCCGCATGGTGGCCGTGGGCGTCGACCTCCAGGACCGGTTCGCCCTACACCAGCCGCTCTCCCTGTTCGCCCTGGAGGTGATCCCCGAGCTGGCCGACCGGAAAGACCGGCCTGGCCTGGCGACCGGCGGCGAGTTGGACGGCGACGACGAGCCAGGTGAGTCAGCCGGCGCCACTCCCGATCCCGATGCCACTGGCCGGGAGCACGCGCTGGACGTGCTGTCGGTAATCGAATCCGTACTGGAGAACCCGGGGGTAGTCATCGCCGCCCAGGTCCACAGGCTGAAGGGCGAACTCGTGGCTCGGCTCAAGATGGAGGGCGTCGAGTACGAGGAGCGGATGGAACGCCTCAACGACGTCGAGGCACCCAAGCCCCTCAGGGAGTTCCTCTACGGCACGTTCGACGTATTCCGAAACCACCACCCGTGGGTGGGTGACGAAAACGTGAAGCCCAAGTCGGTGGCCCGCGAGCTCTACGAGACCGGCTACGACTTCCGCCAGTACATCGAGCACCACGGCCTGAAGCGCTCCGAGGGAATCGTCCTGCGGTACCTCAGCCAGGCCTACAAGGCGCTCGTCCAGAACGTCCCGGAGGGGTCCAAGACCGAGGCCCTGTACGACCTGGAGGCGTGGTTGGGCGAGACAGTCCGCCAGGTCGACTCCAGCCTCCTGGACGAGTGGGAGAAGTTACGTAATCCCGACGAGGTGGCAGCCGGCGGAGAAGGGCTGCCGGCGGGATCTGAACCTGCGCGACCCGACGTGACCCGCAACGTCCGGGCCTTTCGGGTGATGGTCCGCAACGAGGTGTTCCGATGGGTGCAGCTCCTGGCACACCGGCGCCTAGACGACCATGAGGCACTGGCCGAGGTGCCGACCGTGGGTGGGATTCGACGGACCGCCGACGACGTCACCGAGGCCACAGCCCCGTACTGGGAGGAGCACGCCGTGATGCCGACCGACGCGCACGCCCGGGGAGGCGGCTTCTTCCTACTGGACGACTCCGGTGCCGACCGGTGGCCGGTCAGCCAGACGATCGCCGACCCCGCGGGGTTCAACGAATGGGTACTCGAGGGGGAGGTGGACCTCGCCGCATCCAGGGAGGAGGGGCGGGCAGTCGTCCGCCTAGGGGCAATCCGCCGCCTCTAGCGCCACGGACCTGAGCCGGAAGGTGGTTTCCGCAACCCGCGTCCCGATGCCGGGGTACTGGAAATGGTGTTACGCCCCCCTGATGCGGACGATCAGAATTTTCGTTCTGCCACGAAACGGGCCAGCCCGGCCAACTCGGTCACGGCGGTGTCACCCAGGTCGACATCGGCCACGGAGTCCAGCGCCGCATCCAGGTGCAGCCGTGCCTCGGCCACCGTGCGGTCCCGACCTCCGGCTGCCTCTATGACGACGGTGGCTCGGGCCACGTCGGCGTCGGTCAGGTCGCCGTCCATGGCGTAGATCGCCCTGAGCCGATCGGAGGCTTCGTCGTGGCCGGACAGCACGAAGGCCACCGGCATCGACTTCTTCCGCTCCCGGAGGTCGTTGCCGACTGCCTTGCCGGTGACTGCCGGATCACCCCAGATTCCGAGAATGTCGTCAACCGCCTGGAAGGCCAGGCCCAACTCGCGCCCATAGGCCTCCAGGGCGTCGACCTGGTCTCCCGGGGCACCGACCAGGACCGCCCCCACCGATGCCGCGTAGCCGAGCAGCGCACCTGTCTTGTCGGCCTCCATGGCCAGGCAGGCCTCCAGATCGATGTCAGCCATGTCATCGAACGCCATGTCAGCGGCCTGCCCGGCGATCATCGCCGCTGTGGCCGCCGCCAGCCGCGTAGCGGCCGAGACCCGCTCCGGCGTCGGCTCGTCCAGGAGAACCTGGTAGGCGAGGTTGTGGAGTGCGTCACCGGATATGACGGCATCCTCCACCCCGAACGTGGACCACACGGTCGGCCTGTGCCGTCGCATGGTGTCGCCATCGATGATGTCGTCATGGACGAGCGAGAAGTTGTGCACCAGCTCCGTCGCCACTGCCCCGGGAACCGCCGTCGATCCGGGAGCACCCACCGCCTCGGCGGAGAGGATGGCGAGGGCCGGCCGGAGGCCCTTGCCCGACCCTGCATTGGACGGTGGGACATCGGCCTCCGTCCAGCCGAAGTGGTAGCGGGACGGAAGCCGCAACTTCACGCAGAGACGATCCACGGCCGCCTCCATGGCCGGCTCGACCAGGAGCCGGGCGCGCTCCAGGACCGCCGGTGGGGCCATCAGGCCCTCCGGTCCGGCAGGAACCGGAAGGCATCGCGTACCTCGACGACCCGACCTGGGTCCACGTCTGCGATGACGACTCCCTCCTCATGGTCGACTCCCTCGGCGAGCACCTCACCGGACGGGTCCAGGATGACGCTGTCGCCCACATAGGTGAGACCGGCAGCCTCTCCCACCCGGTTCACGCCCACCACGTAGGCCTGGTTCTCTATCGCCCTGGCCCGCAGCAACGTCCGCCAGTGGTTCCGACGCGATTCCGGCCAGTTGGCCACCACCAGGTACACGTCCGTGTCGGTGGCGCGTTCCCAGAAGGCATTGGCGAACCGGAGGTCGTAGCAGACGAACAGCGAGATTCGCAGGCCGCCGATGTCGACCGTCACCGCCTCGTCGCCGGCCCGGTAGTGCTGGTGTTCGTCGGCGAACGTGAACGGGTGGAGCTTGTCGTAGTGGTGCCTGGTCCCGTCCGGTCCGACCAGTAGAAAGCGGTTCACAGGGTGGGCGTCGTGCCGGTCCAGGGTCGGTATGGAGCCGCCGATCCACACACCATGGGTGGCAGCCCGATCGGCCAGGAACTGCTCGGTCGGACCACCCGGAGGCTCCGAGATCCGGTCGGCGGCTAGCGAGAATCCGGGACCGAACATCTCGGTCAGGACGATTAGGTCGGCGCCATCGGCCGCCGCTGTGGCGATCATCGGTACCAGGTGGGCACAGGTAGCCGCGGCGTCCTCCCAGTGGATGTCGTGCTGCAGGGCCGCGATCCTCATGGCACAAGGCTGCCAGACCCGTAGCCGTGATCCTCACTGCAGGGAGGCCCCGGACCCGTTGCCACGGTCGCCAGGGGATCAGGCCGTCAGGACCGCCAGCCTGTCCATCGCCTCGTGGAGCACCTCGAAGCGCTTGCAGTAGGCGAACCGGACGATCGAACGCCCCTCCTCTGCGTGGTCGTAGAAGACACGGTTGGGCACAGCCACCACGCCGCACCGCCCGGGAAGGTCCCGGCAGAAGTCCATCCCGTCGTCGTAGCCAACCGACCGGACGTCGGCGGTCAGGTAGTAGGTGCCCGATGCGCCGTGGACGTCCAGACCCGCGGCGGTCAGGCCCGCCGAGACCAGGTCCCGCTTGGCACACAGGTCGGCGGCCAGGCCCTCGAAGTAGTCGTCTCCCAGGTTCAGCGCCGTCACCATGGCCCGCTGAAACGGGGCACCACTGGTGAACGAGAGGTGCTGCTTGACGGTGTGGACGGCGCCGATCAGGTCGGTTGGTCCATGGGCCCAGCCCACCTTCCAACCGGTCAGGCCGTACGACTTGCCACCGGAGGAGATCGTCACCGTGCGCTCAGCCATGCCCGAGAGGGTGGCCAGGGGAATATGCCTCGTGCCGTCGAAGGTCATGTGCTCGTAGACCTCGTCGGTCACGACGAGTAGGTCGTGCTCGACCGCCAGTCGAGCTATCACCCCCAGTTCCTCCGGGGAGAAGACCTTGCCGGTCGGATTGTGAGGCGTGTTGAGCAGGATCAGCCGGGTCCCGGAGCCGATGGCCGCCGCCAGGTCGGCTTCATCGAACGAGTAGTCGGGAGCCCGGAGGGTGACTGCCCGGCGTACCCCGCCGGCCAGGGCGATGACCGCGGCGTAAAGGTCGAAGTAGGGCTCGAACACCACCACCTCGTCGCCCTCGGACACCAGCGCCATGATCGCCGCCCCGATGGCCTCCGAGGCTCCGGTCGACACCATCACGTCACCCGGGTCGACCTCCTGGCCGTAGAACCGGGCTTGGTGGTCGGACACGGCCTGGCGCAGTTCGGGAATACCGCGATCCGGCGGGTACTGGTTGTGGCCGGCCCGGATGGCCGCCACCGCGGCGTCGAGTACCTCGGTTGGGCCGTCGGTGTCCGGAAAGCCCTGACCCAAGTTGATGGCACCGGTGCTGGCTGCCAGCGTCGACATCTCGGCGAAGATAGAGAGTTGATGTCCCTGCATTCTGGCGACTAGGTGCGGGTTGGGTGGGGCCATGGCGACCGACGCTACCGGCCACCCGACGACAGACGGAGTGGCTACCGGCTCGGGTAGGTGGGTGGCCGGCTCCGACCGGGTCAGGCGGTACTGATTGCCGACCAGACCTTCTCAGGCGTCATGGGCATGTCCAAGTGGCGGATCCCCCACGGCGACAGGGCGTCGATCACGGCGCTCTGCACGGCGGCCGTCGAACCGATGCTCCCCGACTCGCCGATGCCCTTGGCGCCCAGCGGGTTCCTGGGCGTCAACGTCTCCATGAAGCTCCGCTCGTAGCTGGGGACCTCCATGGTCGACACGGCGGTGTAGTCGGCCAGGTTTGTGGTCTGCGGGTTGCCGTCCTCGTCGTAGCGGAACTCCTCCAGCAGCCCCTGGGCGATTCCCTGGGCCAGGCCGCCGTGGATCTGACCGGCGGCCAGGAGCGGGTTCACGATCCGGCCAGAGTCGTCCACCGCGACCACCCGGTCGATAGTGACGTGGCCTGTCTCGGAGTCCAACTCGACGACCACGATGTGGGTGCCGAACGGGAACGTCGCCCCGTCCTGAGAGTGGTCCGACAGACCCGCAAGCTCCTCGTCGGCCGCCGTTGCGATCTCCGCCCAGGAACGGGCCAACGAAGGCGTGCCGGCCACGTGGAAGGCGCCGCGTTCACGATCCAGCACGACGTCTCCGGGTGCCGCCTCAAGCAAGTCGGCAGCGGCCTGGCGGGCCAGGTCCACCAGCTTCTCCGATGCATCGGCCATCGCCGAGCCGGCTATCTGGACAGAGCGGGATCCTCCCGTGGTCGAGCCGGAGGGGATGACCTCGGTGTCGCCGTGGAACACCTCGATCGAATCCAGCGGCACGCCCAGACGGTCGGCCACGATCATCGCCCATGTGGTGTGGTGGCCGGTCCCGATCGGCGTGGCACCGGTGGAAGCCAGCACGGTCCCGTCGCTACGGAGCCGGACCTCGCCGTACTCGCTACCGCCGAAGCCGGTGATCTCCACGTAGGTGGCTACGCCGATGCCCATCTGGACGGGGTCTCCGGCCTCGCGTCGCCTCTGCTGCTCGGCCCGCAGGCCTGTGTAGTCGGCGGCGGCCAGGGCACGGTCCAGCGATCCCCCGTAGTCGCCACTGTCCATGGAGGTACCTGTGGGGGTGGTGTACGGGAAGGCTTCGGAAGCCAGCAGGTTGGTCCGTCGTACCTCGGTCGCATCCATGCCGATCTCGGCGGCGAACAGGTCCATGGCGCGCTCGACTGCGGCGGTGGCCTCGGGTCGCCCGGCCCCCCTGTAGGCACACGTCGGTGCCGTGTTGGTGGCGACGCTCACCGCCGAGAACTCCAGGTTGGTGATGTCGTAGACGCCGCTGGCCAACTGCCGGGTGAACTCCGGCAGGAACGCCCCCCACTTCGGATAGGCCCCGCAGTCCTGCACCACGTCGAGGCGGTAATGGGTGACCCTGCCGTCACGGGTGCCGCCGATCGTCACGGTCTGGGCTTGTGCCCGCCCGTGGACGTAGGCGGAGAGGTTCTCGGTACGGGACTCGACCCACCGGACCGGACGGCCGACCAGGCGGGAGAGCTGGCCCACGATGACCTCCTCCTCCGAAACCATTCCCTTGGCGCCAAATCCCCCACCGATGTCCTTCACCAGCACCCGGACCTCGGACGGCTCCATGCCGAGGCACTTCGCAGCGCCGTCCCTGAAGTCGTGCGTGCCCTGCGAGCTGGCCCAGTAGGTGAGTTTCCCGTCGGCGAACGAGGCGGCCACCACCCGTGGCTCGATGGAGACGCCTGCAACCCGGGAGTTCCAGAGTTCCTCGGTGACCACCACCTCACAGCCCGAGAAGTCGATGGCGCCGGCAGACGGGATCTGCCACATGACGTTGTCGTTGCGTGTCTCGAACAGCACGGTCTCTGCGGCCACGGCGTCGTCGAGCGAGACCACGGCGGTCAACGGCTGGATGTCGGCCCAGACGGACTCGGCGGCATCTGCGGCCTGGTAGGCGGTCTCGGCCACCACCACCGCCACCGGCTCACCCACGAACCGCACGCGGTCGCGGGCCAGGAACGGGCGGACGGCCTCAGAGGCGTAGAAGCCCATGGCTGGTGGACGGTCCTCCAGGCCCAGGTCGGCCGACGTGTAGACGGCCACCACGCCGGGCATCGACCGTGCGTCATCGACGTCCACGGAGAGGATCTCACCGTGGGCGGCGGTCGAACGCACGAAGTGGGCGTGGAGGAGGTCGTCAAATGGTTGGTTGGCGACGAACTCGCCGCAACCACGGATGAGCGTGGCGTCCTCGCGACGCAGCACGGCGTTGCCCAGGATCGAGGTACTCGACTGGCCGGGGATGCCTCTGGCTGGAATGGTTCCGCTCACCGTTCAAAATCTCCTGTCTCGTCAACCTGAACTTGTCGGCCTGATCCCCACCGGGCTGGTTGTCTAATCGTTTATAGATCGGCTGGCCGTCCGGGTAAAGCGGGTCCGACAGACAAGCCTGTCGGCTCACTCAACCGGATACCGCTCCAGCAGTTTCCGGGCTATCACCATCTTCTGGATCTCGCTCGTGCCCTCGCCGATGATCATCAGCGGAGTGTCACGAAAGTAGCGCTCCACGGGGAACTCCGTCGTGTAGCCGTTGCCACCGTGTATCCGCAGGGCGTCGGTGGCGATCTCAAAGGCCGCTTCCGAGGCGAACAGCTTGGCCATGCCGGCCTCCATGTCGACCCTTTCGCCGGCGTCGGCCCGACGGGCGGCGTCGTAGGTCATGAGGCGGGCTGCCTGCAACTTGGTGGCCATCTCGGCCAACTTGAACTGGATGGCCTGGTGCTCGAATATCGGCCGACCGAAGGTTTCGCGCTGCTGGGCGTAGCGCATAGCCGCCTCGAAGGCAGCCTGGGCCACTCCGACGGAGCGCGACGCCACGTTGATCCGCCCCAACTCGAGCGCACTCAGGGCGTAGCGGCGACCATGGCCTATGCCCTCGGCGCCACCCAGCACGTTGCCGTGAGGAACCCTGTGGTCCACGTAGGACATCTCGACCGTCTCGAGGCCCCTGTAGCCGAGCTTGTCGATCTTCTTCGAAACCGAGATCCCCTCGAAGGACTCCCCCGGCTCCTTCTCGACGATCAGGCAGGTGATCCGATCATCCGGGTTCCGGACCATGAGCATGACCAGCGAGGACCGGACACCGTTGGTGACCCACATCTTCGTGCCGTTCACGACCCACTCGTCGCCGTCCAGTTCGGCCCTGCAGCGCAGCGCCCCGGTGTCACTACCCGCGTCCGGTTCCGACAGGGAGAAGGCGGCGCGGAACGATCCATCGCACATGCGTGGCAAGAACCGCTGCTTCTGCTCCTCGGTACCAAACCGGGCGATCATCGTGACTCCGATCGTGTGGGTGTTGAGGATCCCGGCCAGGGACATGAAGCCCCGAGACAACTCCTCGATTATCCGCGTGTACGTCGTGATGTCGAGGCCCAGGCCGCCGTACTCCTCCGCGATCGTCGAGCCGAAGAGTCCGAATTCGCACATCTGGTCGAACATGGCCTGCGGGAAGGTGTCGGAGTGCTCGAACTCGGCGGCGTTCGGCATGACATCGCGGTCGACCCACTGCCGGATGGTGCCGACGATCTCGTCGGCCAGTGCCTCGTCGGTGGTCATGGTCGTCTCCCATTCATGGGGTTGTCTCGGGGTCGTACCGGTCCCGGGTCGGTCCCGGGTCGGGGCTTTTCCCGGTGTGGTCTCACGTCGCGTCGGTATCCCGATGCTGTGTCATTGGTAGCAGGTAGTTCCGGAAGCAGAACCCGGCACCGGCATCCTTCATCGCCATACGGGGTCCGCTGAAGGTGAATCCCTCCAGATCGGCCAGCCCACTGCGCAACTGCTCGTCGCCCATCGTGTCTCCGGTCTGTTGGTCGATACAGGTCCTCGCGTTCTGTCGCGCGCTGGCCCCCGCTGTCTGTTGCTGACAGATTCTCACAGTCCGCCGAGGCACTGGACGAGACGGGCCGTGACTCGATACGGGCCTTACGGGACGGGGCGGACGGACAAGCCGGGTCAGGTGGCTTCCGAACGGGCCGTCACCCCGATCCGACCCAGGAGTGGACCGGTGGCAAGCAGCGAACCGGCGGCCACCAGCGAACAGAACAGGAAACCTCCGGGTCTGTCGGTGAGGGCCACCACGCCTCCAACCAGGAATCCACCCAGGCCGACTGCCAGGTCGAAGGCGACGCTGAACGACCCGATTGCATGGCTCCTCTCCGACTCCGGCGCCCTGTCCACCATCAGCACGAAGAGGGCCGGGAACAGGAAGCACTGTCCCATAGCCATCACCACCGCCCCGATATAAACACCGGTGGGCGTAGTCCAGAGGCCGAACACGGCCAGGCCGGCAGCGCTGGAGCCCAACGACAACCGAGTGGTCGCCAACGACCCCAACCGGTCCGGGATCCTGGCCCCAAGCAGCCGCACAGCCACGACGATGGAGGCGAAGAGGGCGAAGATCGAGCCGCTGGAGGACACCCCGACGCTCTCGGCGTGCAGGGATATGAAGGTCAGGAAGCCCGAGTAGCCGAGCAGGCCTATGAACAGGACGAGACCCGGTCGGATGGCCGCCGGATGGAGGCGCCACCGCAGCAGTGGCCCCCGGAAGGGGTCGTCGGGACGGCCGGGGGCCGCATGGGCGAACAGGAGCGGAACCAGGCCCAGAAGAGCGGCGACCGTGAACGCCCGGTCATAGCTACCCGTCTCGTACAACCGCTCTCCGAGTCCCGGTCCGATGGCCAGACCGGCGTAGAGCGTCACTGTGAAGTACGACGTCGCCTCACCACGACGATGCGGTGGTGCCAGGTCCTGGATGGCCGAGGTGACGCCGATGAAATAGGCGGCTTCTCCCACTCCCAGCACCAGCCGGGCACCGATCACGGCTGGCACGCTGGCCGCCGGGACCAGCAGGAGCATCGACAGGGACACGACCAGTGAGCCACCCACCAGGAGGAAGCGGCGACCCCTCCGATCTCCCAGCGGCCCGATCAGCGGTCGCAGGATCGCCGCCGAGAATCCGAAGGCGCCGACCGACAGCCCCACGGCCAGTCCCCCGCCTCCCAAGTCGTGCTGCACGAAGGATGGGACCACCGGCCAGGTGGATCCCAGGGCCAGGAAGTAGGCCAGCGAGCCGCCGCAGAGGACCAGGAACCTCCCGGTGAGCAACCTGTCCCCAGCCTCCGTCCGACCCATCGGCGCAGGGTACGACCCGACGGTCCGCCACCGGGTATCCACCTGCAAGGCTGCTGCGATGGCGAATGACCCTCGGAGCGACGTGCTCCGGCATGCCGACACGGCAATGGTGAGCACCATTGACCCGCTGGCGACGAGGGCGGGAGTCGATGCCATGGCCGCCGGCGGAAACGCCGTCGACGCAGCCATCGCCGCCAACTCGGTCCTTGCGGTCACCGCTCAGCACATGTGCGGACTCGGTGGTGACCTGTTCGCCCTCGTCCACATCGGCACAGGACCGCCGGCCTGCCTGAACGCCTCCGGCAGGGCCGGATCGGGTGCGGATCCAGCCGCCCTGCTGGCCGAGGGAAGCTCCCAGATGCCCCACAGGGGAGACGTCAGGTCGATTCCCGTGCCCGGCTGCGCGGACGGCTGGTGGGCCCTGCACCAGCGGTTCGGATCTCTACCGATGGCCGACCTCCTGGCTCCGGCGATCCACCTGGCCACCGACGGCTTCGCAGCCTCACCACTCCTGGCGGGCATGGCCGTTCAGGTCCGTGACGTGCGCGGCGCACAGGACTTCGCCGGCCTCACCGGGCCGGGAGGCAGCGTCACCCGCCCCGGCGTTGCTGCCGTGCTGCGTTCCCTCGCCGAGGACGGACGCGATGGCGTCTACCTGGGGGCGTTCGGAGAGGAATTGCTGGCTGTGGGCGGCGGCGAGTACTCGCCCTCCGATCTGGCCACGCCGGGAGCCGACTGGGTGCACCCGCTGGGCCTCGAGATCTGGGGACACCAGGTGTGGACGGTTCCCCCCAACTCCCAGGGGTACCTGGCGCTGGCGGCGGCCCGCATCGCCGAGGGCCTGGACCTGCCTCGGGAGGACGACCCGCTCCGGGCCCACCTCCTCGTGGAGGCGGCGCGCATGGCCGGCCACGACCGCCCCGACGTCCTGCACGAACACGCCGACGGTCGGGCGCTGGTGGACGATGCCCGCCTCGGGGCGCGCCGGGCGGCCATCCGGAGGGACTCCACAGCCACTCTCGGGGATGCCTGGAGGGACGGTGACACGACATACCTGTGCGCCGTTGACGGCAACGGCATGGGCGTGTCGCTGATCCAGTCGAACGCCGACGGGTTCGGCAGCCACCTCACGCTTCCGGACCTCGGCGTGTTCCTGCACAACCGGGGCATCGGCTTCAATCTGGGCCCCGGGCATCCGGCCTGTTACGGCCCGGGTAGACGGCCTCCGCACACGCTCGCTCCGGCCCTTGTGACCCGACCCGACGGTCGCCTCCGTGCCGTGCTCGGAACGATGGGCGGTGACGCCCAGCCCCAGATCGTCCTGCAGATGCTGGTGCGGATGCTGCTGGACGGGGCCGACCCCGGCCACGTGGTGGGTGGAGGACGCTGGGTGCTCACCGGCGGCGGCACCGGTTTCAGCACATGGGACGACCCGGATGCCTTGAAGGTGGTCGTGGAGGAGCATGCCCCGTCCAGCTGGGTCCCCGGGCTGAACGAGCGTGGCCATGCAGCGCTGGTCGACTCGGTCAACTTCGGCCATGCCCACTGCATAGAGGTCACGGACGACGGGCTCCGGGGGGCGGCGGATCCCCGCTCGCTCATCGGCGAGGCCGCAGGATTCTGACAGGCCTGGTCAGGCGTTGCACTCCGGCACAGTGCATGATCAAACGATGGCCACACAGGAAGACGTCGCTGAGATGAAAGACGCCTCTCCAAGGAAGCAATACACCACGGTCGTCACGGAGCGCCAGATCGCAGCGCCCCGCGAGGTGGCCTTCGGCGCCCTCTGCGACCTGATCAGCGAGGCCACCGGCGGCCACGCTGTCGAGGGAGATCCCGCCCCGCACGGGCTGGGGGCCAGGCTGGAGTTCAGCCTGGGCGACCTGGACCTTGTCGAGGAGGTGATCTCGTTCGAACCACCGTGGCGTCGGGTCTACGAGTTGAGCGGCGCTCCTGTGGTCCTCTACCAGGGCACGACGTTGTTCACCGATCGGGGCCCGACATGCCTGATGGCCTGGTCGCTCCTGATCGATCCGCTGCCCGATGGTGGGAGCGATGGCTTCGTCTCCGATGCTGAAGCCTTCCTGACCCGCTTCGCCGACGCCGTGAAGGCCCGGGCCGAGGCAGAGGCCCGTTCCGAGTCGGAGCCGGAAGCCTGAGCCACCACTACCCACCCAGCCAGACCAACCAGACCAACCCCACCGGGAGACCAATGCGAATCGCCATGAACGCCTCTGCCGAACTGCTCCACGCCGACCTGGGCCGCCTACGCGCTCACGCTGCCCAGGCAGCAGATGACGGATTCTCCGGCTGGTGGCTGGCCCAGACCGGCCTCATCGACGCCCTCACGGCGTTCACGGCGATGGCGGATACCGCGCCGGGCATGGAGTTCGGCACGGCGGTGATTCCGACCTTCCCCCGCCACCCCACGGCCCTGGCGGGCCAGGCCCTGACAGCCCAGGCCGCCCTCGGTGACCGTCCTCTGGTGCTGGGCATCGGCCTTTCGCACCGCCCGATGATCGAGGGGATGCTGGGCCTGTCCTTCGAGAGGCCGGTACGCCATCTGATCGACTACCTCGAGGTCCTTCAGCCACTGCTGGAGACAGGCTCGGTCGCCTACAGCGGCGAGGCGTTCACCGCCCACATGGACACCGGCAGGCCGACGGACCGTGCCCCTTCTGTGATGGTGGCAGCCCTCGGTGAACAGACCCTGAAGGTCGCCGGCCACCGGACCGATGGGACGATCCTCTGGATGGTCGGACCGCGCACCGTCACCGAGCACATCGCACCGCGGATGACGGAGGCGGCGGCGGGCGCGGGTCGAGACGCCCCCAGGATCGTGTGCAGCCTCCCGACGTGCGTCACCGACGACGCCGAGGCGGTCCGCTCCGCCGCAGCGACCGTCTTCGAGATCTACGGCCAGCTGCCCTCCTACCGCGCCATGCTCGACCGCGAGGGTGCACGCCATCCCGGCGACGTCGCCATCGTCGGAACCGAGGAGGAGGTGGCACTCCAGCTGGCCGGGCTGGCCGATGCCGGCGTGACCGACTTCTCCGCCCTCGAGTTCGGCACGTCCACCGACGAGTTCACCCGGACCAGGGCACTCCTGAAGAGCCTGCTCTAGGCGGAGATCCGCCGGGACGAGGGCCTGTCGGGACAACGGCCCGCCTACGATGGCAGGGCTCTCAGGCCAAAGAACCACCAGCCAACAGGTCCTCCAGCCAGCCGGACAGCACGGTCAGCCAACCCGTCGGCGGGCGCCTCAGGGCCCAACCGGTCGGCTTCATCGATCTCCTCGCGGCTCACGCCCAGCAAGAACAGGACGGCATCCAGGTAGGGAACGCTGACCGAGGCATCGGCGCTGGCCCGGACCCTCGGCTTGGCGTTGAATGCGATGCCGAGGCCGGCGGCAGCTGGCATGTCGAGGACGTTGGCCCCGGTGAGGATGCCCATGATCCCGGCGGTTATGCCCGGCCGGTCATGTCCTGGCACCCGGACCAGGACGGTCCGGGTGGACACTTCGCCTCCGCCGTCGCCCGTCGTCGCCATGGCGTGACGGATAGGACAACCGGTTGGAGGGTTCCACGCCGTATTCCCGACACATCCGTCGGCCGGTGGCGTCGAGCCTCGGATGGCCCGAGGCCCCGTGCCACCGCTAGGGTGGATACAGATCTGACGGACCGTCAGAAAGTCTCAGGAGCATCCATGACGACCATCCCCCGCATCATCTCGGTCGACGACCACGTGGTCGAGCCCCCCGACCTCTGGACCTCACGCCTGCCGGCGAAGTACCAGGACCGCTGCCCCCGCATCGAACGAGATACCGCCGAGTTCAAGTTCGAGGGCGGCGTGTTTTCCTACGAGAAGGGCGTCAAAGGCGGCCAGATGTGCGACTGGTGGATGTACGACGACCTCGTCTACCCGTTCCCCAAGCTTTCGGCAGCCGCCGGCTTCGACGAGCTGGACGTCGTGCCCGTGACCTTCGACGACATCCTCCCGGCCAGTTGGAAGCAGAAGGAACGCCTGGCCGCCATGGACGAGAACCACGTGGACGTGTCGGTCTGCTTCCCGAACGTCCTACCCAGGTTCTGTGGCCAGGCCTTTTTGGAGAGGGAAGACAAGGAGCTGGCCCTGCTCTGCGTGAAGGCCTACAACGACTGGATGATCGACGAGTGGTGCGCCGGCGACGGCACCGGTCGTCTCATCCCGCTGACCCTCATCCCCCTCTGGGACCCCGTCGCCGCCGCTACCGAGGTCCACAGGTGCGCCGACAGGGGCTCCTTCGCCGTGGCCTTCTCCGAGAACCCGTACCCCCTTGGCCTGCCCTCGATCCACGACAAGGGCCGGTTCTGGGATCCATTCTTCCGGGCCTGCGAGGAGACCGACACCATCGTCAACATGCACATCGGCTCCAGCTCCAAGATGCCGTCGACCTCGCCGGACGCACCGTTCTCCGTGTCGTCGACGATCACCTTCTCCAACGCCATGGGCTCGATGTGCGACTACATCCTCTCGGGCATGTTCGTCCGCTTCCCGAGGCTGAAGGTCGCCTACGCGGAGGGCCAGGTCGGGTGGATGCCCTACGTGATCGAGCGCATGGACAAGATCTGGGCCGAGCGGGGCGACGCCAGCTTCGGCATCGACCTGCCGGACCCGCCCAGCTCCTACATCCCGGGCCACATCTGGGGTTGCATATTCGACGACGAGACCGGCCTGCGGAACCGGGACGCCATCGGCATGGACCAGATCTGCTTCGAGGTGGACTTCCCGCATGCCGACACCACCTACCCCCACACTCTCGCCGTGGCCACCAAGATCTGCACCGTGGCCGGCCTGAACGATGACGAGATCTACAAGCTCATGCGGGGCAACGCCATCGAGGCATTCGGCCTGCACCGCTTCGGCATCACCAGCTGAGGTAGCCGTCGGGGGAACCGGCTACGGGCGGGTGAACGCCGGGCTGAGGGCGTCGCGGGGGATGTCCGCCTTGTCGAGAGGCGTCGCCACCTCAGCGACCGACGGGCCGATGCGCGCCGCCAGGGACGCCAGGGCATCTGCGTCGAACCGGTACACCTCGACCGCGTTGTCCGTGAAGATCGTCCTCAGGTCGGCCTCGTCCCAGTCACTGAACGACCGCCTGAGGTGCTCGCGGTTGTACGGGAAGGTGCCCTCGTGGTGGGGGTAGTCGTTGCCCCACATCACCTTGTGCACGCCGACCTTCCGGATGGCCTCGGCCTCCGACGGGCTGGGGAAGCTGGCGCCGATCCACACGTTCCGGTCGAAGTACTCGCTGGGCTTGTCAGGCAGCACCAGTTCGGCGGGGAAGCCCAGCTCGCCGACGCGGCCCGACGACATCTGGTAGTGGTAGCCGTCCATGCGGCGGAGGTCCTCCAGGACCCAGGCGACACCCTGTTCCGTCATGACGTACTTCAGCTCGGGGAACCGCTCGAACACCCCGGACATGATCAGGTGCGACAGGTTCCGGTGGGCGAAGAACGGCACCTCCAGGAGGTACATGAGGCTGGCCGCCGGTGCGTCCCCGTAGCTGGGATTGCCCGAGCCGCCGTGCTGGGTGACGACCAGGTCCAGGTCCCGACACACCGCCCAGAGCCGGTCGTAGACCGGGTGGTAGAGGCCCGGCATGCCGGAGTCCGGTGGCACGGCGGGGAGCATGAAGCTGCGGAAGCCGTTCTCGGCTGCCAGGTGGAGGTCTGCAATGGTGTCGTCCAAGTCGTTCAGGAACACCTGCGGCAGGCCGCAGCGTCGCTCCGGGAAGGCCGCGCACCAGTCGACCAGCCAACGGTTGTGCGTGCGGATGCCCTCGAGGCGTCGCTCGTACTCGGCCCGATCCGTGGCCGGATAGGTGATCAGCGCCCCCGTCGGGAAGAACGGCGGCACGGTGTTGGGAAACGAGATCTCAGCAGCCACGCCCTCTGCGTCCAGGTCGCCGTTGCGCCGCTCGTCGTCCCAATTGCGGGACCGACCATCGTCCTGGAGGTCGCGGAACGGGTTGGAGTAGGCGCCCCGCCACTCGACGAAGGCATCCCGGTAGCTCGGGGAGAGGTACTCCTCGTAGGCCTTCATGTTGCCGCCGGCGTGGCAGTCCGATGAGATCAGGGTGTAGTTGTCGCTCATGGCATTCCTCCAGTTCGGGATGATCGTAGAGAGTCAAGGGCCGAGCCCGCTCAGCGGGCCCGCAGCTGTGCCACCTGGTCGACCCTCCGGAACCGTCCTAGAGCGGATACGCCGTCCGGTTGCAGATCGGACGCAGGGCGAAGCTCGACACCATCCTTGCTACCCCCGGTAGCTGGGCTAGGTGGGTCCGGTGCAACACCTCGTAGTCGGCCACGTCCCGCACGACCACGTGCACCAGGTAGTCGAACTGGCCGGCCATCAGGTGGCAGTTCATTATCTCCGGACGTTCGCTGACCGCCACCTCGAAGGCCTCCAGGGTGGCCTCGTCCTGACCGGTGAGGGTTATCTCCACGAACACGTCCGTACCCAGGCCCACAGCCGCCGGGTCCACCAGGGCCACGTACCGATCGATGCGGCCGGATTCCTCCAGGCGGCGTACCCGCCGAAGGCAGGCCGACGGCGACAGGTGCACCGCCTCGGCCAGGTCCACGTTGGCGATCCGACCATTCTCCTGGAGCAGACCCAGGATGGTGCGATCCACGACATCAAGTGACTCTGGCACAGTTTCCACGCTCCTGATCATATATCTACGCAATTCGATTGTCCTACGACATGGTCTGACGCCGTTCTCCACAATCAGACGGCGCAGCCCCGGACCTACTGTCAGACAACGAAGACCTTGAACCCACTGGGACGTTCAGCCCACGAGGACGTCGGGCCCACAGAGCGGCGATAGGGCCCCCTACCCATCGACCGGCACAGCGCCGGAGACAGGAGCACTGCCATGGACATCGGAGTCCCCGCAGAGGTCAAGACCGCGGAACGACGGGTAGGCCTCACCCCGGCAGCAGTGGGCGAGCTCGTGAACCGGAGCCACCACGTGAACGTCGAGACCGCTGCAGGCGACGGCGCCGGCTTCAGCGACGTCGAGTACAAGGAGGCTGGAGCGGCCATCGTCGGCACCGCCGACGACGTGTTCGCCAACTCCGAGATGATCGTGAAGGTCAAGGAGCCCCTCGCTCCCGAGCGCGCCCGCCTCGAGTCCCACCACACGCTCTTCACGTACCTGCACCTGGCGGCAGACCAGCCCCAGACGGAAGACCTCCTGAACAGCGGTGCAGCCTGCATCGCCTACGAGACGGTCACCGACGACGACGGTCGCCTACCGCTGCTGGCCCCGATGTCGGCCATCGCCGGACGCATGTCGATACAGGCCGGGGCCCACGCCCTGGAGGCCACCCATGGCGGTGCAGGACTGCTGCTGGGCGGCGTGCCCGGCGTGCGCCCGGGCAGGGTCGTCGTCATAGGTGGCGGCGTGGTCGGTGAGAACGCTGCCGAGATGGCCGTCGGCCTGGGTGCCGACGTGACCGTGCTGGACCGCTCCCCCGCCGTGCTGGAGGCCCTCGCCAGACGATTCGCCGGCCGGGTACGCACCGTGTACTCCACTAAGGCCGAACTGGAGGCGTCCGTTTACGACGCCGATCTGGTGATCGGCGCCGTGCTGGTCAAGGGCGCCCGGGCCCCCCACCTGGTCACCCGCGACATGCTCGGCCGCATGCGGCCCGGCTCGGTGATCGTGGACGTGGCCGTGGACCAGGGCGGCTGCTTCGAGACGACCAGGGCCACCACCCACACCGACCCGACCTACGTGGTCGACGGCATCGTCCACTACTGCGTGTCCAACATGCCGGGCGCCGTTTCCCGCACCTCCACCCAGGCCCTCTCCAACGCCACGCTGCCGTTCGCCCTGGCCCTGGCCGACAAGGGCACGGATGCTGCACTGAAGGCCGACCCCAACTTGCTGAACGGCCTCAACGTGTGTGCCGGACAGGTGACCGACCGGGCCGTGGCCGACACCTTCGACATGGAGTACGTCGACCCCATCGCCGCCCTCGCCCGGCGCTGACCCACTCCCGGCCCCCGGGGCCGACACACCCGCCATGCAACGGGTCCGGCGACCCGACCCACCGGGCAGGTCCGAGACCCACGGGTAGCGTCCGTCCATGGCCCCAGGTACCAGGACCCGCGTCGACGTCGTGGTGGTCGGAGGCGGGATCATCGGACTGGCCACCGCCGATGCCCTGACCACCCGACTCCCGGGGTCGGCGGTCACCGTCCTCGAGAAGGAACCCACGGTCGCCACCCACCAGACCGGCCGCAACAGCGGCGTGGTGCATGCCGGCATCTACTACGCACCCGGGTCGCTGAAGGCGGAGCTGGCCGTGCGGGGTGGGGACCGGTTGATCGATTTCTGCGCTGAGCACGGCATCGCCCACGACCGCTGCGGAAAGCTGGTGGTGGCCACCACCGATGCGGAACGACCCCGTCTGAATGCCCTGGCCGAGCAGGCCCGGGCCAACGGCGTGGCCGTCACCACCCTGACCCCCGATGCCGCCCATGAGTACGAGCCGCACGTGGCGTGCGTGGCGGCAATGCACGTGGCAGCCACGGGCAGGGCCGACTTCGCAGGCATGGCCCACGCCCTGGCCGGCCGGATCATCGCTGAGGGCGGTGAGGTCAGGACGGGCGTCACGGCCGGACGGGCCACACCGACAGCCGGAGGCTGGAATGTGGAGACCGCTGACGGACCCTTACAGGCGCGGTTCCTGGTCGGGTGCGCCGGCCTGCAGGCCGACCGCGTGGCCCGTAGGTCTGGAGCCACCAGCGACGTCCGGATCCTGGCGTTCCGAGGGGAGTACCTGGGCGTGACCGGACGGTCCGCCGACCTCGTCCACGGTCTCGTCTACCCGGTTCCCGATCCCCGATTCCCGTTCCTGGGCGTTCACCTGACCCGCTCCCTGGACGGCCACGTACACGCAGGCCCCAACGCCGTACTGGCCCTGGCCCAGGAGGGCTACCGGTGGTCCGACATCTCGCTGCGGGACCTGGCGTCGACTCTGGCCTGGCCGGGCACGGCCCGACTGGTGGGTCGGTACTGGCGACCCGGCCTGGAAGAGATGGTGCGGTCACTGTCCCGTCGACGCTTCGTGGAGGCGGCACGGCTGCTGGTCCCCGACCTCGACGGCGCGGACGTCAACCGGGCGCCTGCCGGCGTGCGTGCCCAGGCGGTCGACAGGCGCGGAACCCTGCTGGACGACTTCCACCTCGTCGACGGCGAACGGTCGTTGCACATCCTGAACGCACCGTCACCGGCCGCCACCGCGTCACTGGAAATCGGAGCGCTGGTCGCCGACCGGGTGGTTCGGTTGATCGCCCCGGGACCCGGTTCTCCGTGGTGAAGGCGGCCGAACCGGCGCCCTGACCCGGCCGACGGGTTCCCCACTCAGAAGCACCCGCGACGGCTACGGGACCACGGGTGCGACGTCCCTCCAACGGTCGATGCCACCACCCTCGACGACTCGCACGATCCGATCCACCACCTCGTCCACGTCGGCAAACCGCAGGTAGATCGGTGCGAAGCCGAGCCGCAGGAGGTGGGGCGGCCGGAAGTCGGGGATGACCGACTCCTCGTGGATCAGCGCCTGACACACCGCCCGGGCCTCCGGATGGCGCAACGACACATGGGATCCCCGCTGGGTCGGGTCTCGAGGCGTCCACACCTCGAAGCCCAACGGGACCAGCCGCTGGTCGACCAGGGCGATGAACCGCCCGGTCAGGGCAACCGACTTGGCATGCAGACGGTCCATCCCAGCCTCCAGCAGGAGATCGACGGCTGGGCCCACCGACACGGCCGACAGGATCGGGGGCGTACCGGTCAGAAAGCGGTCTGCGCCCCGCGCCCGGCCGGCATCGAAGTCGAATCCCATCGGGTCGTCGCTGCCGTACCAGCCGGCCACCGGGTTGACCAGTTCGGGCAGGCGGGCCGAGGCGTAGAGGAAGGAAGGCGATCCAGGCCCGCCGTTCATGTACTTGTAGGTACAGCCCACGGCCAGATCGACCTCGGCGGCCGTGAGGTCGATGGGCACGGCACCCACCGAGTGGCAAAGGTCCCACAGCATCAGGGCGCCATGGTCATGAGACAGAGCAGTCACCTCGGCGAGGTCCCAGCACCAGCCCGAGCGGTAAGCGACATGACTGAGCGACACCAGGGCCACCCGATCGCCCCCGTCGGCCTCCAGTTCGGCTCGGATCGCGTCGATTGGTCCGTGCACCCCGTCCGAGCCGACGACCACCACCTCGTGGTCGGGCCCGGCGGCCGCCGCCACCGCCCGCAGCACCTGGACGTCGGACGGAAAGTTCAGGTCGTCGGTGAGGATCCGGGTCCGACCGGGTCGGGCCCCGAGGGCCGCGAGGGCCGCCTTGTACAAGCTGATCGACGTGCTGTCGGCCAGCACCACCTCGCCGGGCGAGGCACCGACCAGATCGGCGATCTGGTCGCCGACTCTCCGGGGCAGCTCAAACCAGCCATCGTTCCACCCCCGGACAAGCCGGCGTCCCCACTGGACCTCGAGGGCTTCGACCACCGCAGCGGCCGAGCGAAGTGATTGTCGGCCCAACGAATTGCCATCCAGGTAGATGAGGTCAGGTTCGTCGTCGGCATGGACAAACTCGTCGCGGAAACCGGCCAGCGGATCGGCGGCGTCGATCGCAGCTGCCGGCTCGAGGGACTGGCGGTCGGGGGACATCGGCCTGACGGTACCGCTCCTGAAGTCCGGGCCGGGAAGCAGAGACGGCCCGGATCGCCCACCGGCCCTACGCTCAACGTAGACCTTCGACCCACGCCCTCTGCCGTCAGGATGGAGACACCCGTGTCCGAAACCATTGGCTTCATCGGCCTGGGCAACATGGGTCGACCCATGTGCCTGCGCCTGCTGGCCGCCGGCTACGACGTCGTCGCCTTCGACCTGGCAGACGAGGCCATCGCCGAGGTGGTCACCGCCGGAGCCAGACCCGCCACCGACGCCGCCTCGGTGGCCGCCTCCTGCAACGTACTGCTCACCTCGCTTCCCCGTCCCGACCACGTCGAGGCCGTCATGGAGGGGGCCGGGGCCCTGGCCGCCCTTCGTCCCGGTTCCTGCTGGGTCGACCTCACCACCAACCGCCGCGACCTCGTCCTACGCCTGGCCGACGCCGCCCCCGACGGGGTCGCCGTGGCCGACTCGCCGCTCACCGGCGCTGTCGACGGAGCCCGTAACGGTCGCCTCACCTTGTTCATCGGCGGCGACGACGCCACGGTCGCCCGGGCCACACCCATCCTCGAACACCTCGGTCGGGTCATCGCCTGTGGACCGCTGGGTACCGGCAATGTCGTGAAGCTGGTGACCAACCAACTGTGGTTCGTCGCCGCGGCGGCCATTGGCGAGGGGTTCGCCCTGGGCATGGGCAACGGGGTCGAGTTGTCGGTCCTGTGGGACGCCATCACCGACAGCGTCGGCGACTCGTTCGTGGCCCGCCACGACGCCCCGTCGATCTTCTCCGGCCACTACGACCCGTCATTCACCCTCGACCTCTGCAACAAGGACCTGGGCCTTATCGGCGAACTCTCGGCCACGCTGGGGACCGACCTCCCAATGACCGAGGCGGCGACGGCCACCTTCACCAGGGCCACCGACCGGTACGGGCCCCATGCCGGCGAGCTGCACGTGGCTCGCCGCATCGAGGACGACACCGGCCTGTCATTCAGCCTCGACGGCGACTGGACGCCTCCGTGGGAACAGTAGGAAACCGTCCATGGGCATGACCGCCAGCTCGCACCATCTGTGCCCGATCCCCATCACCGAGCTGATCGACCTCGACCGCTACCCCGTCGACCGACCCGACTCCCCCCGATACGCCGCCATGGTCACTGGGGCACGAGCGACGCTCGCCGATGACGGCTGCGCGGTGATCCCCCAACTACTCCACAGCGCTGCGTTGCCCATCATGAGCACCGAGATACTCGGAATCCGGCCATTCCTCCACGAGTCGAAAATCCACATCAACCCGTACTTCTCCGACGGCGACCCGTCGCTTCCCACCGACCACGCCATCAACACTTTCGCCGAGCGATCCGGTGGGTTCATCCCCCGCGACGCCTTCGACTCCACCAGCCCCATCAACGCCATCTACCAGTGGCCGCCGCTCCTGGCCTTCATCGCCGACTGCCTCGACCTTCCCGAGATCCACTGCTTCGCCGATCCGCTGGCCGGTCTGACCATCAACGCCCTCGACCCCGGCCAGCAGTTCACCTGGCACTACGACACCAACGACTTCGCCGTGACCATCCTCGTAGACGAGGCCTCCGGGGGTGGGTTGTTCCAGTACTCGCCGAACATCCGATCGGCCGGCGACGAGAACTTCGCCGGCGTCAGTGCCTGCCAGAACGAGGACCTCACGACGGTCCGGACGTTGCAACTCCGAGCGGGTGACCTGCAGATCTTCCGTGGTCGGTTCTCACTGCACCGCGTGACCCGGGTGGCCGACGACTCGCCCGCCCGACACACGGCGGTGTTCGCCTACACCGAGCAACCCGGCGTGATCGGTCGCCTCGAGCGCACGAGACAGCTGTTCGGTCGGGCCCTGCCCGCCCACGAAGCGGCGGAACGCAGCCGGGCCCGAAGCGATGAACTGAAGGATTGAACCCCTTACACTGCGCGCTGCATCCGTCTAGCGTCCGCGCACCGAGCGACGTCGTCGCACCCAATCTCCGGAGCAGAAGTAATGAGCGATCCAGACCGGGCGTCCTACGACGCCATCATCATCGGTGCCGGGGTGATCGGCTCGGCCATCGCCTTCGAGCTGGCCAAGAAGGGATGGAAGACCCTGAACGTCGACAAGCTGCCCGCGTCGGGCTACGGCTCGACTAGCAATTCGTGCGCCATCGTGCGCGCCCACTACTCCACCTTCGACGGTGTGGCCATGGCCTACGAGGGCTTCTCCTACTGGAAGGACTGGTCCAACTACCTCGACAGCGAGGACGAGCGCGGCCACGCCCTGTACATGCAGAGCGGCACCGTGCTGTTCATGCTGGAGGGCGGCCACCACGAGAAGGTCCTGCCCCTGTTCGATCAGGTGGGCGTGCCCTACGAGATCCTCAGCAACGAGGAGCTCCGCGAGCGCTACCCGTTCTACGAGCACGGCACCCACGGCGAACCATGCCGACCGGAAGACGACCGCTTCTGGGATGAGCCCGAAGGCGAGATGATCGGGGCGCTCTACACGCCGGACTCCGGCTACGTGAGCGACCCGCAACTGGCCAGCCACAACCTGCAGCGTGCAGCCGAGGCCAAGGGCGGCGAGTTCCGATTCAACACCGAGGTGACCGACATCCGTAGGGTCGACGGACGGGTCACCGGCATCACCCTGGCCGACGGCACCGAAGTGGACGCCCCGGTGGTCGTCAACGTGGCCGGGCCCCACTCGTTCGTCATCAACAAGATGGCCGGCGTCTACGACTCCATGAACATCAAGACCAGGGCGCTTCGCCACGAGGTGCACCACGTGCCGTCGCCTGCGGGGATCGACTTCGAGAAGGACGGCCTGCACTCGTCGGACTCCGACCTGGCCATCTACGTCCGGCCCGAGTCCGGTAACAACATCCTGATTGGCTCCGAGGACCCGGCCTGCGACCCGCAGGTCTGGGTGGACGACCCGGACGACTACGACAACGTGGTGTCCGACGAACAGTGGAACGCCCAGGTCCTCCGCCTGGCCCGACGCATACCGGAGCTGGGGATACCCAACGAGAAGAAGGGCATCGTTGACCTGTACGACGTGTCCGACGACTGGATCCCGATCTACGACCGGACCGACCTGGACGGCTTCTACGTGGCCATCGGGTCAAGCGGCAACCAGTTCAAGAACGCCCCGGTGGCCGGCTGGTGCATGGCGGAGCTGATCCAGAAGGTGGAGGGCGGGCACGACCACGACGCCGATCCGCTGGTGGTCACAGGCGTGCACACCGGCCTCCAGATGGACATGGGCTTCTACAGGCGCAATCGGGAGATCAACCCGGACAGTTCGTTCTCCGTCAACGGCTGATCCAGGCTGCCCAACGGGCCCGGGTCAGTCCTCGTCTGCCACGATTCGCAGGGCCCGGCGGAACTCCTCACGGGTGAACTCGTCACCGAGGCTCGCCTCGTCGCCGGGCTCCTCTACGAGCACCGGCGGGTCGTCGTCGTATTCGAGGCGCAGGGCGCGGCTCATGACGCCGTGCATGGCATACGTGCAGACGATGTAGGTCAACTCCAAGATCTCCTCGTCGGAGAGGTGCTCATGGAGGGCGGAGAAAATGCCGTCGGGTACGCGCCCGTGCTGGATTGAGAGGGCATCGGTGTAGGCCAGCACGGCCCGCTCGACCTCGTCGAAGCAGGTGGCTGTCTCCCAGGCCTCGATGGCCTCGATCTGCTCGTCCGGAATGCCGACGGTTCGGCAGGCCTTGCGGTGCTGGGAGTAGACGAAGCGGCTGCCCACACACCAGCCGACCCGGGTCTGGCCCAGCTCTCGGAGCTTCGGGTCCAGTAGGCGCCTCGGGCTTCGGTAAAGGGCAATGCCCGCGACAGCGTGGTCGAACACATCGGGAACGAGGGCGAACGTCGACCACCAGTCGCCCGGGGTGCCGGTCAGGGTGCCGGGCTCGTCTATCGGGTCCCGGTCCCCGAAGAGCATCTGGAAGATGGGCTGGGCACCGGCGTGGAGGTCGGCCCTACGTACCCGTCGGAGGCGTGGCATGGCCGGACTGTAGGACCGGGGATCAGCCCGACCCCAGCCGGGCGATGGTCAACTGATGGGGCTGGACGGCATCCAGTCGTCGGTGGACTCCGTCGCCTCGACCCTGACCACCACCCGTGTCCTGAACACCTTGTCGATGAGGCGCTGGTTCCTGGAATCCCAGAGCGGCCACAGGATGTCGATGAGATTGAGGATGTTGCCGACGCCCTGGATGCCGCCGACCAGGACCGGGACCAGCCAGCGCCCCACGCCCCTGGCACCACCCGGCGCCTCGCCGCTGGCGACGTCGACGAGGCGGATCCTCAGGCGACGCTTCCCAGGCGTGGTTCCGGTGACCCCCTGCCGGTAGCCGAAGAGCCAGCCGCTCCATACGAACACACCGACACCGGAGATGATCCCGACGACGAGCAGGCCCACACTCGCACCGGTGAACGAGATCTCGTCGGCGGCCTCGTCCCATGCCGTAACGAACGCCACGACCATGAGGAGTACCGGGACGAGCATCGCACCGAAGAACAACAGGGCATCGATGATGGCCGCCTTGCCGCGGGTCCACCATTTGGCGGACTCCAGGCCGGAGACGGGGTCAAGGTCAGCGTCGGTCATGTTCAGTTATCCCTCTGGAAGGCGCAGTCGGTCGCAGGAGTCGTGGAATCCAATTCTACGACCCCGGCGTGCCCTCGGCACCGCCCCTACGCTGCGCGAGATGGCCACCACCTGGAGCTCCACGCTCACCGACGGGCAACGTCGGACCTATACCGAAGACGGCGTGGTCCACGTGCCGGGCGCCGTGGACGCCGACCTGCTGGCCGGCATCGAGGTACTCGTCGACCGGCAGTTGGCCGATCCGGGCCCCTGGGTGACCGACACCGGCCCCGAGCCGGCGGCCGGACGGCTCTTCACCACCCGCTACCTGTGGCGCAGCGAGACGGCCATCCGCCAGCTTCGTGTTCGGGTCCGGCATGGCCGAGTTGGCCGCCACGCTCATGGGTTCGGCCTCGGCCCGCTTCTACTTCGACCACCTGCTGGTCAAGGAGCCGGGCACGGAGTCGCCGACACCGTGGCACCAGGACATCGGGTACTGGCCCTTCCTGGGCTCGCAGATCTGCTCGGTGTGGGTGGCGTGTACCGGAGCCGGCGTGGCCGAAAGCTCGCTGGAGTTCGTGCGGGGATCGCACCGCTGGGATAGGTACTTCGCCCCCGAGTCGTTCACAGGCGAGTCGGCGTGGACGGCCGACTTCGTCGGAGAGCGCTGCCCCGACATTGAGGCGGCCCGGGACGACTACGACATCGTGGGATTCGACGTGGAACCGGGCGACGCCATCGTGTTCTCGTCGTGGATCGTGCACGGATCACCGGGTAACGCCGGCACGCACAGGCGCACGGCCCTGTCGACCCGCTGGCTGGGCGACGACGCTGTCTGGTCGCCTCACCCGGGTTGCGATCCCAGCGTCACCCAGGCCGACACGACGGCGGTCCCGGGCGGGTACCCGGCCGACGACGACCGGTTCCCGCTGGTCTGGTCGGCCTGAGGGTCTGGCGCAGCCGGCCACCCACTCCAGATATCCCTGCGATTCGCTGGCTCCGAATGCTGATTGCGCGCCTGGGGCCTGATGTATCTGACCTTCTAGCCGATTGAGCCAGCGACGTGGGCCCGGATGGCTTCGACCACCTGGCGGAACGGTCGCTCGTACCCAGCCTGCCGGTCATCAGGGAGGTTGCCCATGTTGAGCTGGCCCGGGATGTCCGTGGGCTCGAGGAAGATGGGACCTGCCATGTGGTCTTCCCTAGCCATGAGGAACAGCAGGCCCCTCAACAGGTCGAGGCCCATCCAGCACGGGAGTTGGCCGGACCGCTCCCATTCCTCCCTGATCGGCTGATAGAGCCCGTAGAGCGCCTCCGGGCTGTCGGCAATCCGGTCGTAGCCGTCGTAATCCGTCGATCCGAAGAAGAGGAGGTCGTGGAAGTCGCAGTCGGCTGCCGGGAGGGTGTCGAGGGTGGGACCGACGTGTTCTCTCATTGATGTCGGGTCAGTATCGCCAGCTAGCGCAACCGGGCCACGGTCCCGCAGAGCTCGTCGGCGCCTGACGTCCACAGCGTTGCTCTACTCGATGCGCATGCCGGAGATGGCCCGGCTGATCACCAGTTGTTGGATCTGCTCGGTGCCCTCGAAGATGTCGTGGATCTTGGCGTCCCGGTGCCACCGCTCCACCGGGTACTCACGGGTGTAGCCGTAGCCACCCAGGATCTGGATGGCCCTCTCGGTCACCCACGTTGCGGTGCGGCCCGCCTTCAACTTGGCCATCGAACCCTCAGCGTTCTTGAACTCTCCATTCCTGGCCAGCCAGGCGGCACGCCATATGAGCATCCGGCTGGCATCGATCTCGGTGGCCATGTCAGCCAGCATGAAGGCGATGCCCTGGTTGGCGATGATCGGCCGGCCGAAGGCGTGGCGCTCCTTGGCGTACTCCAGCGAGTACTCATAGGCGGCACGAGCCACGCCGATGGCCTGGGCCCCCACCGCCGGGCGGGTGGCCTCGAAGGTCTGCATGGCGGCCTGAGCGTTGCCCTTCTCGCCGCGGCGTACCCGGGCGAGGCGCTCGTCCAACTTCTCCTTGCCACCCAGAAGGCACCGACCCGGGACCCGCACCTCGTCGAGGACGACCTCTGCGGTGTGGCTGGCCCGGATCCCGTGCTTCTTGTACTTCTGGCCCTGGCTGAGACCGGGGGTGCCGGGTGGAACGATGAACGAGGCGTGGCCCTTGGAGCCCAGCTCCGGGTCGACCACGCCCACCACCACGTGGATGTCGGCGATGCCACCGTTGGTGATCCAGGCCTTGGTTCCGTTCAGCACCCACTCGTCGGTGGCCTCGTCATAGACGGCCCGCGACCGGTAGCCGCCAACGTCGGAGCCGGCGTCGGGTTCGCTGGCGCAGAATGCGCCCAACTTCAGGTCAGTGGCATCGCCGTAGCACTGGGGCACCCATTCCATGACCTGTTCCTGGGTGCCGGAGGTGGCGATGCCAGCCGCTGCCAGGGCGCTGCCCATGATGGCCATGCCAATCCCGGCATCACCCCAGAACAGTTCCTCGATGGCCACCGGCATGGTGAGGCCGGTCTTGTCGCCAAGCATTCCCTGGGCCAGGAAGTCCCAGCTGTACAGCCCGATCTCGGCCGCCTGCTGGACGATCGGGTAGGGAAACTCCTCCCTCTCGTCCCATTCCTCGGCGGCAGGGCGGACCACATCCACGGCGAACTGGTGTACCCAGTCGCGTAGCTGCTCCTGTTCCTCGGACAGTTTGAGGCTGAAATCGCTCATGGGATGCTGCTCCTCGGCTCTACGGCTCGCGGGCGGACACCCGGAGGTTACCGTTCGGTAACTTGACCGTCCACCAATTCCTCTCCTCGGGGCCGGGGCACGACCGCCAGAGCCGCCACGGCCAGCACCGCAGCCACAAGGTACGGCGCCCCGACGGCCACCCGGCCGAACAGCACGCCAGCCAGCAGCGGCCCGAGGATCCGCCCGAATGCCCCTGCGCTCTGCTGGAGGCCGAGGGCCGACCCCCGACCGTCAACACCCACCGTCTCGACCGTGGCGTTCGAGAGCGTCGGACCGAAAACACCCTGGCCCACGACCAACAGCACGAGGGCGACGGCCAGACCGGCCCAACCACCACCCATGCCCAGCACGACCATGCCGGCCGCCACCAGCGAAAGCGCAGTCCGCAGCGCCGAACGGGTTCCCAACCGGGCGTTGACCGGCCCCACGATCCGAGTCTGGACGAGCACCATCAACAGCCCGATCAAGGCGAACAGGCCGTATACCGTCGGGTCGCCCACGTCGGGGAACCGGTGCTCGACCAGCATGGCGAAGGTCGCCTCAAACCCGGCGAAGCCCACCATGGCCACAAGCGACAGCACGGCCAGGCGACGCACCGCCGGACCCGCCGCACCCCACAGGGCCAGGCGACCCGGCTTCGACCCTAGCCATGCCGACCGGCCTGCCGGCCTGCCCGCCGACCGACCAGACGGCAGGCGCACCAAGGCGACAATGGCGTTGCCCGCGGCCAGGGCGGCAGCCACGAGGAACGGCAACTCCCGGCCACCCAACACCGCTATCGATCCGATCAGCGGCCCGGCCACGAACCCCACCCCGAACGCCGCGGCCAGTAGGCCCAGCAGGCGGGGCCGGTCCTCCGGCCGAGCCAGGTCGGCCACGGCCGCCTGGCCCACCGCATACGACGACCCGGACGCTCCGTCCAGCACCCGGCCCAGGAACAGCACCCACAGCACCCCGGCCAGCCCGGTCACCAGGCTCCCGATCGACGACCCGACGAGGGCGGCGATCAGGACCGGCTTGCGGCCGATCCGGTCCGAAAGTCGGCCCCACAGCGGCGCAGCCACCATCTGGGCGGCAGAGAACACGGCGATGACCGCTGCCGCCATCGCCGGCGACGCCCCAAAGTCCTCGGCGTAGAGCGGCAGGACGGGCAGCATGATGCCGAAACCGACCATGTCCATGGCGACCGTGGCCCACACCACACCGAAGCCGGCAGGTAGCGCCGGACGACCGGTACCGGAACGTCGTACAGAGCGGGTCACGGCGGCGAAGGCTAGCGGGACCCCGGAGGCCCACCGGTAGCCTCGGACCCTCATGAGCCACCCCGACGCCTCGGCACAAGCGCCCGCCCCGACCATCCCCGAGCGCCCCGGCCTTGAGGGCCTCGAGGAACGTTGGGACGCCTCCTGGGAGGAACGGGGCACCTACCGCTTCGACCGATCCAAGACCCGGGCCGAGGTGTTCTCCATCGACACCCCGCCCCCCACCGTCAGCGGTTCGCTTCACGTCGGCCACGTCTTCTCGTACACCCACACCGACACCATCGCCCGCTACCAGCGCATGGCCGGGAAGGAGGTCTTCTACCCGATGGGGTGGGACGACAACGGCCTTCCGACCGAGCGCAGGGTCCAGAACTACTTCGGGGTGCGCTGCGAGCCATCGCTGCCCTACGACCCTGACTTCACGGCCCCCGACGACGCCGGCGATCCCAAGGCCATCAAGAAGCGTGGCGACCTAGCCATCAGCCGCCGCAGCTTCATCGAGCTCTGCCACGTGCTGACCGCCGAGGACGAGCAGGCCTTCGAAGCCCTGTTCCGCCGCCTCGGCCTGTCGGTCGACTGGGCCCAGCACTACGCCACCATCGACGAACGCTGCCAGCGCGTCTCCCAGCGGGGCTTCCTCCGGAACCTGGCCCGCGGCGAGGCGTACCAGATCGAGGCGCCGACGCTCTGGGACGTCACACACCGCACCGCCGTGGCACAGGCCGAGCTGGAGGACCGGGAACGACCCGGCGCCTACCACACGCTGGCATTCCACCGACCCGACGGTGGCGACGACATCCACATCGCCACCACCCGCCCCGAGTTGCTGGCAGCCTGCGTCGCCCTGGTGGCCCACCCGGACGACGAGCGCTACCAGCCGTTGTTCGGCACGACCGTCACCACGCCGGTGTTCGGCGTGGACGTGCCTGTCGTGGCCCACGAACTGGCCGACCCCGAGAAGGGCACCGGCGCAGCCATGATCTGCACGTTTGGCGATACCACCGACGTGACCTGGTGGCGCGAGCTGGACCTGGACGTACGGGCCATCGTCAACCGGGCCGGCCGGATCAACCCCGAACCACCCCCCGGCATCGGGTCCGAGGCCGGCCTCGCCGCCTACGGGCGCCTGGCCGGCAAGACCATCTTCTCGGCACAGGCGGAGATGGTCGAGATGCTCCGGGAAACCGGCGAGATGCTGGGCGAGCCGGAGCCCGTCACGCACCCGGTCAAGTTCTTCGAGAAGGGCGACAAGCCGCTCGAGATCGTGACCAGCCGCCAGTGGTACATACGAAACGGCGGCAGGGACGCCTCCCTCCGGGCCGACCTCATCTCCCGCGGCGACCAGATCACCTGGCATCCCGCCTACATGCAGACCCGGTACACCAACTGGATCGACGGCCTGAACGGCGACTGGCTGATCAGCCGACAACGGTTCTTCGGCGTGCCGCTGCCCCTCTGGTACCCGCTGGACGCCGACGGCGAGCCCGTACACGACGCGCCCATCGTCCCCGACGAGGCCGACCTGCCCGTCGACCCGTCGTCGGACTCCGCCCCCGGCTACGACGAGGCACAACGCGGCCAGCCCGGCGGATTCGTCGGCGACAGCGACGTCATGGACACCTGGGCCACCTCGTCACTCACCCCGCAGATCGCCTGCGGCTGGGAAGAGGACGACGACCTCTACAGCCGCACCTACCCCATGGACCTGCGCCCCCAGGCCCACGACATCATCCGGACGTGGCTGTTCTCGACAGCCGTGCGCTCCCACTTCGAGGCTGACGCAGCACCCTGGGCCCACTGCGCCCTGAGCGGCTGGATCCTGGACCCGGACCGCAAGAAGATGTCCAAGTCCAAGGGCAACGTGGTCACCCCGCTGGACCTGCTGGACCAGCACGGTTCTGACGCCGTTCGCTACTGGGCGTCGAACGGCAGGCCCGGGACCGACACGGCCTTCGACGACGGCCAGATGAAGATCGGCCGGCGCCTCGCCATCAAGGTCCTGAACGCAAGCCGGTTCGCCCTCGGATTCGGAGCCGGCGAGGCGACCCCGCTGGCCATCGACCCGGCGGCCATCACGAATCCACTTGACCGGGCGATGCTGGAACGCCTCGCAGACCTGGTCGACGAGGCCACCAGGGCCTTCGAAGGCTTCGACTACGCCCGGGCCCTGGAACGCACCGAGACCTGGTTCTGGACCTTCACCGACGACCACGTGGAGCTGGTCAAGGCCCGTGCCTACGAGGGGGACGAGGCAGGCGCCGAATCGGCCCGCCACGCCCTGCGACTGGCCCTGTCCACGCTGCTGCGCCTGTTCGCGCCGGTCCTCCCGTTCGTGACCGAGGAGGTCTGGTCGTGGTGGCGGGGCGGTTCCGTCCACAGGCAGGCCTGGCCCTCGGCGGCCGAGCTGCGGGTCGCAGCGACGGTCGACGACGAAAGGGTGGACCCCGCCATGGCCGGCGTGGCCGCCGATGCCCTGGCCGAGATCCGACGCCACAAGACGACCGAGAAGCGCTCACTGGCCACACCGGTCGTGGCCTGCACGATCACCGATACGCCCGAACGCCTCGCCTGGCTGCGCCCGGTGCTGGCCGACGTGGCCGCCGCCGCCCGGGCCACCGGCATCGACCTGGTCGAAGGCGAGGCGTTGTCGGCGGACGTGACCCTGGAGCCGGCCGCCGACTGACCCTCCCCGGGCGCCGGTAGCCGACCGACCAGCGCGGTAACACTGACAGAGCCACCGCCCTGACGCCCGGTCACGCACCGCCCAGCCCGGCGGACGAGACTCGCCGGCATGTTGACACCCCCGGACTTCCAGACCATCACGGTCACCTGCGATGGCCGTCGCGGCACCCTCACCCTGAACCGCCCCGACCGGCTCAACGCCCTATCCAACGAACTGATGGCCGAGGTGGCCGAGGCCGCCTCCTGGTTCGACCACCAGAGCGACCTCCGGGTCGTAGTGGTGAGCGGCGCGGGCCGGGCATTCAGCGCAGGATTCGACCTGTCGGTATTCGGCGACGACGGACCATCGCCGGCCGGCGGACGGGTCCCGGCCGACACCGGAAGGCTGATGGCAGACGCCCTGGAACGCACCTCCCCGGTCCTGATCGCAGCCCTGCACGGCCACGTGGTCGGTGGCGGACTCGTCGTCGCCGCCGCCTGCGACCTGCGCATCGCCACGGCCGACGTGTCCTTCTCGATACCGGAAGTGGACCTGGGCATCCCCCTGGCCTGGGGTGGCATCCCTCGCCTGGTCCGCGAGATTGGCCCGGCGCTCACGAAGGAACTTGTCATGACCTGCCGACCGTTCGGTGCCGAGGAGGCAATGGCCGCCGGGTTCCTGAACCGGATCGTCCCCGCCGACGAGCTGGCCGCAGCGGCCGACGAGCTGGCCGAGGCGGTGGCGTCACGGCCGAGGGCCGCCGTGCTGGCCACCAAGCGGCACGTCAACGCCGTGACCGACCAGATGGTCGGAACCGGACGCTCCTGGTCTGACGCCGACGGTCTGACCGCGGCGTTGCGCGACCCGGAGGGGCGTGCCTCGCGGGAGGCCTACATGGAACGCATGCAGGCCAGGAAGAAGGATCGGGGCTGAACCGTGACGATCGCCGACCGGCTGTTCACGAACGCACGGTTCCACACGCTGGACCCTGACAACCCGAACGCCGAGGCGCTGGCCTCGTGGCGGGGCCGCATCATCGGCGTGGGGACCCGAGCCGACCTGGAGGCCCTCACCGGTCCCGGCACCGAGGTGCTCGACTTGGGCGGTGCGACCGTCCTGCCCGGGTTCATCGAGACCCACATGCACCCCATAGCCGCCGGTGTCCAGATGCTGGCCCCGCAGATCGGCTACCCGGACTGCCGAACCGTCGCCGACGTGCTCGCCGTCCTGCGTGAGGCGGCTTCCTCCACACCGGCGGGCGAGCCCATCCAGGCCTGGGGCTACGACGACTCGCTCATGGACGACGACCGACACCTCACCCGTGACGACCTGAATCGGGCCAGCACCAAGCATCCAATCCTCGTCAGGCACATCTCCGGCCACCTTTCGTACGCCAACGACCGCACGCTGGAACTCGCCGGTATCGCCGACGACGTAGAGGATCCGGTGGGTGGCGTCTTCCAGCGGGAGGCATCCGGTCGGCCCAACGGTTGCATGGAGGAAACGGCCGGATTCGCCGTCGCGGCGACCTTCCCCCAGGGCACCTTGTCCGACATGGCCGCCGGTGCCCGCGCCATCTCTGATCACTGCCTGTCGGTGGGAACCACGACCATGACCGATGC
>ENA-OSET01000742-OSET01000742.1-sediment-metagenome-genome-assembly--contig:-NODE-742-length-35615-cov-8.581659_pt1 | contig 35615 bp, 36 predicted proteins | sample MGYA00237882_ERZ534229 | MGnify/ENA primary metagenome ERZ534229 (study PRJEB26408, sample SAMN06266212) | sediment metagenome | isolation source: Hudson Canyon methane seep mesocosm | place: USA:Hudson... | reverse complement strand
CCTTCTACTTCTGGGTGGCCTTCATGCCCTATCAAGATACATTCGCTGCCGTCTTTACTATATTTAGCAACTTCCATATGCACCTTCGTCACCAACGGACACGTTGCATCAAATACATTTAAGCCTCTAGATCTCGCCTCTTCTTGAACCGCTTTCGAAACACCATGAGCAGAAAAAATAACTAAGCTGTCGTCCGGGACTTCGTGCAATTCGTCAACAAAAATAGCCCCTCGATTCTTAAGATCGTCAACAACAAAGCGGTTATGAACCACCTCATGACGAACATAGACCGGTGCACCGAACACTTCAAGCGCACGATTTACGATTTCTATCGCACGATCCACGCCGGCACAAAAACCCCGAGGGTTTGCTAAATTGACCTGCATAAAACTACCCTCTTACCCTATAACGCCGCGACGCTAATGATTTCGACTTTGAACGCTAATGTTTGGCCTGCCAAAGGGTGGTTAAAATCCACCACAACATCTTGCTCATCAAACGAACTCACAACCCCCGGTAACTCAGACTGACTGGCATCAGCAAACGAAATCACCAAGCCTTCAGCCAGTTCCATATCATCGGCAAAATCAGCGCGTTTAAATGTTTGAATGTTATTCGGGTTTGGCATACCAAAGGCCTTTTCAGGCAAAACGGAATACTCGGCAGACTCTCCAGCTTTCATCCCTACTAGGTACGATTCGAAACCGCTCGGCAACTGCCCATCACCAAACTCAAACTCTGCGGGTTGTTTTTCAAAGGTGGAATCAACCACCGAACCATCTTCCATACGCAGTTCGAAATGGAGTGCAATACGGGTATTCTCAGCGATGTCTTGTGACAAAATAAATTCTACTCTGTATGTATATAAACTTAACTGCTAAACAGCCAATGGCTCAGCGATCATGTAAAGTAAATCGCTACGCTTTCGGCTCAGCGGTTGTGTCTTCTTTTCGGAAAAGATCCAATATCATCATGGCAGCACCGATCGAAATAGCGGTATCAGCGATATTAAACGCAGGAAAGTGGTAATCCCCCCAGTAAAAATGTAAGAAATCAACCACATATCCAAGCGTGATTCGATCATACAAGTTCCCTATTGCCCCGCCCAATACCAGCGCTATCGAAATGGCCATCCAGCGATCGCCATTCAACGTTTGCAACCAGCGCACTAGGGCCAAACTCACAATCACAGCTAGTGACACAAAGAACCATCGCTGCCAACCAGACTGGGTAGCTAAAAAGCTAAAGGCCGCGCCGGTATTATGAAGCAAGGTAAAATTAAAAAACGCAGGAATCACCTCGACTGGCATCGCATAATTGAGAAGGTTCGTCGCGTAATACTTCGTCACCAAGTCTGCAACAACAATGACGGCACTCAAGACCAGCCAGACCAACATTGATTGTCCGTTCTTTGTGCTCACGCAAATAGCCTCTTTTCACCGTCGCCATCCACATTTTCAATGCACCGACCACATAAACTCGGGTGCACCTCGCTTTGTCCAACGTCTTCTCGATGATGCCAGCAACGCTCGCATTTTGCTTTCTCAGAAGCCTCAACAATCAACGATAGACCTTCGAGATCACTCGGCTTTGCCTTGCTTGCTTGTGGGTCTGACACAGCTTTGACTGACGCATGGGAACTTAACAACACAAACCGCAATTCATCGCCCAGTTCCGCCAAGGCCTCATAAAGATCGCCTTCGCAGAACAACTGAATCTCTGTCCCTAACGAGCCTTTTACGGTTCCTACTTTACGCTCTTCTTCGATGCGCTTGTTAACGGCGTTTTTGACATTCATGATAGAAAGCCAGTAGTCCTGACCTTGGTCGGCATTCGCATCAAGAGGCACCAGACCTTCATACCAGGTTTCGAGAAACACACTAGCTGAGCGTTGTCCTGAAATCGGAGATGGCATTGCTGCCCACAACTCGTCAGCAGTGAAGCTTAGTACCGGCGCAATCCATCGAGTCATGGCCTCTAGCACGTGGTACATCGCCGTTTGGCAAGAGCGTCGCGCCAAACTGTCTGCTTGCGTTGTGTACTGTCGATCTTTGATGATGTCGAGATAAAAACCGCCCAACTCACCCACACAAAACTGTACGACTTTCTGATATACGTCCAAGAAATTGTATTCCGTATAACTTTTACGCAATTGCTCTTGAAGGTTGTTTGCCGTGTCCATCATCCAGCGATCCAAAGACAACATTTGCTCTGGCGGCAACATGTGCTCGGCAGGGTTAAAGCCGTTTATGTTAGACAACAAGAAACGCGCAGTATTACGAATTCGGCGATACGAGTCAGCAGTCCGCTTAAGAATTTCGTCTGATACAGTCATTTCTCCACTGTAGTCTGTGGCAGCAACCCAGAGGCGTAAAATGTCAGCGCCTAGCTTATTCATTACTTCCTGAGGCGCTACGACGTTACCAATAGACTTGGACATTTTTTTGCCATCGCCATCTACGGTAAAGCCATGCGTTAATACCTGCTTATAAGGTGCCGCGCCATTAATGGCAATCCCTGTCTTAAGTGAAGACTGAAACCAGCCGCGATGCTGATCAGAACCCTCAAGATATAAATCAGCCGGATACTGTCCTAATTCTTCACGTTTTTTAACCACGGCAGCATGCGTAACGCCCGAGTCAAACCATACATCGAGAGTGTCGGTTACTTTGTTGTAGTCATTCGCTTCATCGCCCAAAAGCTCGCTTGCATCCATTTCGAACCAAGCATCAATGCCTTTATCTTCAATTTTCTTAGCGACCAACTCAATTAACTCAGAGGTATTTGGGTGCAGTTCTTGAGTTTCTTTGTGGACGAATAAGGTGATAGGCACGCCCCAAGTACGTTGACGCGAAATGCACCAATCAGGGCTTTGCTCCAACATCGATTCAATACGGCTTTGGCCCCACTCAGGTACCCATTTCACACCTTTCACTGCATCGAGAGCCGCCGCTTTAAGACCATTTTGATTCATACTGACAAACCATTGAGGCGTCGCACGATAGATCAACGGAGTCTTGGTTCTCCAGCAATGCGGATAGCTATGCGTAAAGACATGCTTCAAGACTAGTTTACCTTGTGCCTCCAACGCTTCCAGAACACTCGCATCCACTTTATATACATGCTGACCCGCAAACATCGGCACGCTGTCTCGAAAAACGCCATTATCGTCAACGTAATTCAAGGTACCAAGTCCGTACTTTCTTCCGACATTAAAATCGTCAACACCATGGTCAGGCGCCGTGTGAACTGCACCCGTACCTGCGTCAGTCGTGACATGATCACCCAGCAAGACTGGTAACTCTTTTTCACGATAAAAAGGGTGCAACAATTTCTGTCCTTCAAGCGCAGCGCCGTCACATCGCCCCACGACCTCAGAAGACTCAAAACCAAAACGCTCCATGCAGTCGTCGACCAACGCCGACGCCAGTACGATCAATTCTGACCCTGCATCAGTCGTGATGCGAACCAACGAGTATTCAAGTTCTGCATTCAGCGACACGGCTTGGCTGGACGGCAGAGTCCAAGGCGTTGTTGTCCAAATAACGACGGCTAGGTTGTCATCACTAACATCAACATTGAATGCGCCGAACACCGCTGCACGATCTACCACGTCATAACGAACATCAATCGCCGTCGACTGCTTGTCTTGATATTCCACTTCAGCTTCTGCCAACGCAGAGCCTCCAACCACGCTCCAATAAACTGGCTTAAAGCCTTTTTGAAGATGACCGTTTTCAATGATTTTTCCCAACGAGCGAACGATGTCCGCTTCGAATTTGAAATCCATCGTTAGGTAAGGGTTCTCCCAGTCTCCGAGCACACCCAAGCGGATAAAGTCAGTCTTCTGACCTGCAACTTGTTTCGCGGCATAATCTCGACATGCTTGTCTAAACTTGGAATATTCGACCTTAACGCCCGCTTTACCGATTTTCTTTTCGACGTTGTGCTCGATCGGTAGCCCGTGACAGTCCCAACCAGGAATATACGGCGCGTCAAAACCATCAATACCCTTCGCTTTAACGATGATATCTTTTAGGATTTTGTTAACCGCATGACCAATATGAATGCTTCCGTTGGCATAAGGAGGACCGTCGTGCAGAACGAATTTCTCTGCCCCTGCACGTAACTCACGAATTTGGTGATAGAGATCCATATCCTGCCAATGCTTGAGCATGCCGGGCTCTTTTTGCGCCAAATTTCCTTTCATAGGGAAATCTGTAGCCGGCAGGTTTAAGGTGTGCTTGTAATCACTCATAGTGGTTTTCACTTTATCTCGTTAGTGTCATATTCTGTTGCCGGAAGCGTTTTAGTCCGCCAAAACTGATCTGGCGATTCGGCTGTCCTGCTCAATTTGTCGTTTCAACTGATCAATGCCGTCGAAACGTTTTTCTTCTCTAATTTTTTCAATAAATTCGACAGCCAAACGCTCGCCGTAAAAGCTCTCACTCTGATCAAACAAGTGAATCTCTAGATTGGGCTCAAACTGACCAACGGTTGGCTTAGTGCCTATGTTTGCAACGCCTTTTTGCCTGCGTCCATCCTCCCGAATCACCGAAACGGCAAACACGCCATTCAAGGGAGCCTTGATACGCCCAAGCGAAATATTCGCGGTCGGAAAGCCAATTGTTCGCCCCAGCTGTTGCCCATACTGCACTCTGCCTGTTATTCCATACGGACGACCGAGTAATCGCGCCGCTCGTTTAAATTCACCCCCGGCAAGCGCCTGTCTTATCTCTGTGCTGCTAATTCTAACGGCACTGACTTCATCCAGATGCGTCGGCGTATTCTCAACCGAAAATCCTGACCCATGCCCAGCTCGAACCAACAAGGAGAAATCCCCCTCCCGGTCGCCACCAAACCTGAAATCGTCACCAACCACTAGATGGCGAACATTCAAACGCCTCACCAGCACCTGATCGATAAACGCTTGCCCGCTTAACTGGCTAAGATTTTCATCAAACTTTAAACAATAAACAGCGTCGAGCTCGCAGCTTTTTAAAGCTTCAAACTTTTCTCTAAAGCTCATCAGTCTCGCCGGAGCTTCGCTAGGATTAAAAAATTCTAGCGGCTGAGGCTCGAAAACAATTGCCAAGGACGGCAAAGACATTGATTCCGCACAACGCTTAAGTTGCGTAATAATATTCTGATGTCCGCAATGAACACCGTCAAAATTACCAATTGTTGCTACGCAACCTGGTATATCGACGCCAGCGTATTGTCGTCCTCTAAACAGCCTCATACTCAACACAAAACCATCGAAAAATAGGCGCAGATTATACGTGCCAGAGCGCCCACTATTCAATCAACCAAACACTATAGGCATAAAAAAACCCTCAAGATTATGACATCTTGAGGGTTTAATAAGTCTAGGCGGTCAGATCAGTTCCAAAAGCCTTCAACGTTCATGTATACAATCGTGGCTGGCGCGAGTAAAAATGTCAGAATACCAATCGTTTCATCCGTCGATTCTTCGTTGTTCTCGTTAACACGAAAACCATTTTTCTTACCCGACGTATAGTAGTTTCTGCCTTCGTGCCTTATAAAATACTTATCCGAGGTATCAACACCATTACTACTCTCATAATTGCCTTCATTTTGATAAGCCGGAACAAACTCATCATCTTCCGCCATTACGCTCATCGAGCCACCAACCAATAATAGGCCGACCAAACAGGCTGTCAGTTGCTTAAGTTGTCTGCGCATAATCCTCTCTCCAAACAAGCCAATTAGCGAAATAGTAACACGCGCCTTCACTTGGCTATAAAACATTCAATAAATTAAATCGCTTTGCGCAAGAAAAATAAAGCGCTTTCACATTGAATTACAGGTTTCAGGACTCAGAACGGGTCATAGTTATCATTTCAGCGACCAGAACTAGCCAGTGCTTAACACCAAGCCCCGAGTCCGAGTTCAAATGCGTCTGACATCCAATATTCGCCGTCACGACATGTCGAGCGTTCACGTCGCTAATAGACGCCAATTTTCGCTGCTTTAATTCCTGCGAAATGCCTGACTGTAAAATAGAGTAAGTCCCCGCCGAACCACAGCATAGATGCGCATCTCTCAACACCGAGATATCAACCCCCGCTTGCGTTAGCAAGCCCTCAACAGCCCCTGAAAGTTTTTGCCCATGCTGCAAACTACAGGGCGATTGATAAGCAACTTTGTGCCCCGATTTAACGAGCGCGGTGCTCGATAGCAACGCTGCCAATTCATCCCCATCAATCAACTCGACCGGATCTTTAACCCGCTTTACCAATTCACTCGCTTTTATTAAATAATCAGCATCGTCAGCAAGTATCGAAGCATAGTCTTTCAAAAAAGCACCACAGCCACTCGCATTCGAAACGATAAAAGCAGACGGCTGCTGACTAATTAGCGCATGCCAGCGGTCTATATTCTCACGCATTCTAGAGCGCGCAACGGCCTGTTCATCTAAATGAAACTCGATCGCACCACAGCAACCGCCCGCTAGGGTTTGTACATCAATTGATAGCGCGGAGAAAACAGCGCGCGTCGCAAGGTTGATCTCAGGAGAGATAGCGTCCTGCACGCAACCTTCGTGTAAGAAAACCACTCGCGGCGACAAGCCTGCGCCAACAGTTCGATCTAGCGGCCCTATTTTAACATCCGCTCGCGAAGGGATAGCAGATTTCAAGGCGCTTGGCAGTATCGGCTGAAAAATCCGCCCCAAGCTCAGCAGCAAGCCAAACAGCCTAGGACTTGTTAAAAACCACGCCAATGCTTTTCGTTTGAACCTTGGCAAACCGCGTCGCGGAAGCTTCTCTTCTAATAACTGACGGCCTACGTTCAATAAGCGATGATAATCAACTCCCGATGGACAAGTTGATTCACAAGACTGACAGGTTAGGCAGCGGTCCAAATGCAGTCGCGTTTTCTCACTGACTTCACCGCCCTCCAACATCTGTTTGATCAGATAAATACGCCCCCTAGGGCCATCTAACTCGTTGCCCAATACTTGGTAACTCGGGCATGTTGCATTGCAAAAACCGCAATGCACGCAGCTGCGCAATATTTTCTCCGCGACAACGCCCTCTGGACGCTCTTGATATAAGGGAATCAGGTTCGTTTGCATCGATTTCCAGGCCTATCACTAAAACGATTCATGCAGCGCTCCTACGTTAAAAACACCATTGGGGTCGTATGCACTCTTCAAACGTTGATGAATCAGCAGTATCGATCCATTCATATCGCCTAGAGCGACACTCCCCCTAGCCGAGCCAGCAACATTTAGATCAGATTCGTTAGTACAAGAGTAACTGCAAAAACTCCCTCCATGCTGCGTTACCAGCTGTCGCAAAAAATCAGTTTGCTCCGCTCTAACCCAGTACTGCGCACCGGCCCAATCCATGAGATAACTTACTGAGTGCGATTCGAGAACCGATGCCAAATCGGTAAGTGGCGGCACAGATAGACGCCACAACGGCAAGTCTCCTTCGAAAAATGGCAAGGAATGATTGCGTAGCCCTGCCCAAAAGTCGCCATTATTTTTAATACCTGTACAACGAGTCAAATCATTACGCGAGGCAAACAAAGAACAACTGTCCAAGCCACCCTCTAAACGTAAATAGGCGCGAGATCCATCATGCGCAAGGCCTGAAATGGGATTCATTGAACGCTGCCATCCAGCGTAACGATCCAGTAATTCCGTCGTAGAACACGCCCAAGAATAACAACTAACCCCTTGAGGCAAGGGCTGCACTTTCAAAGAGACTTGAGTGATTAAACCGAGACACCCCATGGCTCCTACCATGAGTCGCGATACATCGTAGCCCGCTACATTTTTCATGACTTGGCCGCCAAACCTAAGATACTCGCCACGTCCGCTGATCAAGTGCAAACCTAAGACCGAATCTCTGACGCCACCAGACCACGGCCGTCTTGGCCCGGCTAAGCCGCTCGCGATCATTCCGCCAACAGTTCCTTTATTCTCCGGACTCTGACCAGCATAAAGCGGCGGCTCAAAACTCAAACGCTGGCCAGATTCTGCAAGTAAAGCTTCAAGCGCCACTATACTCACGCCCGCCTGAACTGTGACGACCAACTCAGAAGGATCATACTCAACAACCTGATTCAAGGCCTTAGTTGATAGCAAATCGCCTTTTTCAGGTTTCCAAATAGCGCTCTTTGTTGCATGCCCCTCAATCACATAAGAGCTTCCTAGCTCTGTCGCTTGCTTTACTTGCTCGATGAGTTTTTCTATCGGAGGTGTCAATTTAGTGCTCACTAAAATCGCTCCAATTCAGGGAACGGTAACTGTCCATCGTGCACATGCATCGCACCAAACTCGGCACAGCGCGCTAACGTTGGAATATTCTTATTTGGGTTCAAGATACCTTGCGGGTCGAACGCTTTTTTCGTTGCTAAGAACTGCTCTAGCTCTGAGCCCTCAAACTGAATACACATTTGGTTTATCTTCTCGCGCCCAACGCCATGCTCACCCGTAATACAGCCTCCCAATTGAACACACAAGGCCAAAATTTCGCCACCCAATGCTTCTGCCTTATTTAACTGCTCAGGAATATTCGCATCAAAAAGTATCAGTGGATGTAAGTTACCATCGCCCGCATGAAACACATTGGCGACCGCAAGGTTGTACTTTTCAGACAACGCAGCAATACCCTTTAAGACCGAGGGCAATTGTCGCTTAGGAATGGTTCCATCCATACAGTAATAGTCGGGCGCCAACCGCCCTACCGCAGGAAATGCACTTTTGCGGCCCAGCCAAAATTTTCGCTGTTCTTCCGGAGTGCGAGCCATTCGAATTTCAGTAGCGCCCTCTTCGGTCAATATTGCACGCAAAGGAGCATCAAGACTTTCAACGTCGGAGGTTTCTCCATCCATTTCACAAATCAAGACCGCTTGCGCGTCGCGTGGGTAACCAGCGTGAGCAAAATCTTCCGCCGCTTGAATGGCCAACTTGTCCATCATCTCCATTCCTGCGGGGATAATCCCTTTTCCAATGACGGCTCCCACCGCACGACCTGCTTTTTCAACATCATCAAAACTGACTAAGTACGTTCTGCATAGTTCGGGTTTTGGTAATAATTTAACCGTTACTTCTGTCACTAAGGCCAGCATACCTTCTGACCCATGCAGCAAGGCCAATAGGTCAAAACCAGGATTATCTAGGCAGTCTCCCCCGACTTGGACCAAAGACCCGTCTGCCAAAATGCACTCTACGCCTAAAACATTATTAACGGTCAATCCGTACTTTAAGCAATGAACGCCTCCGGCATTTTCTGCAACATTGCCCCCGATACTGCAAGCTATCTGGGACGAAGGGTCTGGCGCATAATAGAGTCCCAAATTTTGGACCGCTTCTGAAATAGCGAGATTTCGCACACCCGGTTGAACTTTGGCAGTCATGCGCCGCTCATCGATATTTAAGATTTGATTCATTCGAGTCAACGACACCATCACGCCGCCATCAATCGCCATCGCACCACCAGACAAACCGGTACCCGCACCGCGCGGAACAATCGGCACTTTATTTTCAGCACAACACTTAACGAGCACGATCAATTGCTCTTTCGTGTCAGGCAATATGACGAGCTGAGGCTGGGAGCGATAAGCAGATAAACCATCACACTCGAAAGGCTTAAGCTCTTCATCGGCAGAAAGAATGCAATGCGCCGGTAGACACTTCTCGAACATGGCCAATAGCTCGTGCCTTTGCCAACCAGACAACGGGCCATCAATACGTTCATCATGCGCAATAGTCATGTCTTAGGCGCCTTTATTACCGATTTAATGTTGAGCCCTAACAGCATAATGATGACAAAATAACTGCCAATCCCTGTCGCCACCAATACCGACAAATTAGCAACGCGCTGCCAAAGGTCCATCACAAACCATTGCTCGGTCGCACTATTTAGATACTGAACCAGAAAAATCATCGCCACACTCGCCAATGCAACGCGCAGTAGAAATAGCCCCCAGCCGCTGGTTCTCTGATAAACCTCTGCCTTTGAAAGACCTCTCAACAATAAATAAGCGTTGAGCCAAGAAGATAAAGCTGTCGCCAAGGCGAGCCCAGTATGCTGAAGCGGAAAAATAAGCGCTAAATTAAGTGCCATATTTACAACCATCGCGATAATGCCAATCTTGACAGGCGTTTTCATATCTTGGCGCGAGAAGTAACCTGTCGCGAGTACCTTAATGAACATAAACGCTAGCAACCCTAACGCATAGGCCCTTAAGCTTTCTGCAGACATAAACACATCGTGCTCGGTCATTGCTCCATAGTAAAACAGACTAGTAACAAGCGGCTCAGCCAATACAATTAATGCTAGCGCCGCCGGCGCGCCGAGCAATATAACGATGCGCAAGGCCCAGTCGATTGTCAGAGAAAATGCTTCGCTGGTCTGACCTGCATGTCTTTTTGATAACGAGGGCAAAATCACGGTAGCAATAGCAATACCGAAAACGCCCAACGGTAGTTCAGCCAAGCGATCAGAGTAGTAGAGCCACGAAATACTGCCGGTTTCTAAAAACGACGCCAATATCGTATCAAGCAATAGATTTATCTGGCTCACCGAAACGCCAAACAAGGCCGGTAACATTAGACGTCCAATGCGCTTCACGCCTTCGTGGCTATAGTCGAGACTGGGGCGCGGCAGTAAACCCATTTTCAACAAGAAAGGCAGCTGAAAGAACATTTGTAATGCTCCTGCGATCAGCACCCCATAAGCTAAACCAACAATAGGTTGATCAAACATCGGCGCCAAAAAAATAGCCGAGCAGATCAGTACGATATTAAGCAAAACAGGCGTAAACGCCGGCACTGCAAAATAGCCGTAACTATTCAAAATAGAACCCGCGAACGCGGTCATCGAAATGAGCATTAAATAAGGGAAGGTGATACGAAGCATTTCGCTTGCCAAGGCGTACTTCGCTGGCTCGTCGATAAACCCTGGGGCAAATAGCGCAGTTAACCAAGGCGCACCAGCCATGGCGAGCAAAGTGACCACCAACAGTACAAAACCCAAACAACCCGCAACCACATTAGCGAGCTGCCTTACATCGTCCACGCTACGCTGTGTTTTATACTCTGAAAAAACAGGCACGAAGGCCTGAGAAAATGCACCCTCAGCAAACAGGCGACGAAAAAAATTTGGGATTTTGAAGGCAACAAAAAATGCGTCGGCACCCGCGCTGGCACCAAAAAAGTTTGCAACAACCACGTCCCTCACTAAGCCGAGAACCCTAGACAGTAAGGTCATCACCCCAACGGTACCGGTAGACTTCAGCAAACTACTACTTTTGCTCTCTAGTATCACCTTGGGTTTTGGTGGCTCAGGCGCTTGTTGAAGAGGCGCATTTGGCTTCGTCATTCAGACTTATTCCGAAAAAGACTGAAGCATACTAAGTTGTCTTCTAATTGCAAACGCGGCTCGCGTATCTTTAGTCTTTCACTATGCTTATTAAAAAACCAAGCTGGAGCTAATCCGAAATGGAAGAAAAAGACATTAATCGCTTAATACTGCAATTCGAACAACTATTGCGCGAGTCGAACCGAGAGCACATCAATGCCCGAATTGAAGAACTCAACATCGACGGACTAAAGCCGCTAGTTGACTTGGTTGCTCGCAGCAGGGCCACGTACTTGGAGCACCTGTACAAGATGTGTCAAAAATATGAAGGTTCTGAAAATTTCCCTGACAAGGAAGAACTGCAACGTTTGCGGGCCTACCGAAATCGCTTTATCGAACTCGCAGACGGCGCTAAAAGCTTCGAGATTTCTATCCAGCGCGGCTATGTCGACCTTAAATTAGATCAAGATTAGTACTGACCGATCACTAACGCACTTTGCTCTTGGTCAATATAAAACTTTAGCCGACCAAGGACGCTCATGCCTAACAAACCATCATAGGCAAAGTCCGTTAGTGGCGTGGTCACCATATCGACGTTCGAAAATAGACGCCCACCTAAGTTAACAGAGGGAGCCGTTAACCTTTGCGCATCTAATAAACCGTTCGCAGTCTTCATGGTTACTGGCTCTTGGTCCAGCTGACTAAGCGCCAAACGGTTCAACTCAGATTCTTTTATGACGCTCAGGCTAGCTCCCGTATCGATTAGCATTCGAGCACGCTCTCCAGACTCGAACTCTAGTTCAACAATAAAGTGATTACCAACACGCTCCAGCGGAATACTTTGAGAGTCGGACAATTCAAAATTTCGTCGTTCATTAAGAGCACTTTCCAAACGCTCTACCTCTCCAACATAAAGCACATCATTTCGCGCGCTCACTAGCTGCGACTCAGCTTGATCATAGCGCTTGGTTTCTATCAACCAATGAACAAATCTAAGAACATAGGGGATATGGCTAGGTTGCACACTCACTAACCAAGCATACATATCCGTTAGACTTTGCCACTGTGATGCTTGGCTGAAAATATCATCAATGTCGGCGACCACATTTGCCATATAGAGCTCATGTTCCCGCTCATCGTTGTAGGCACCTTGCTCAAGTAAGTCATTCAATAAAAATAGCGCTTCATCAAAGCGCTCTAACTCGATCAAGCCCTTAATCAATATCTCTAACTGAGGAGGAGTCAAACCGTAAACCAGTTCGTTGCCTTGATAGGCATCCAACAAGCCCTGATACTCACCAGCCCTTAGTAATTGCAACTCAGGGCTAAGAATCTCATCACCCCCCGGCGCAGCGCTCGACAACGTACTCCCTTCAGAAAACACATTCGACTCACTCAAGCGCTTAATTCGCTGCTCACTTTTGACCAGCTGCATAGCCTTAGCCGCACTATCATCTGCCTGAGAGGCCAGCCAAAACTGTTGCGCAAGCCACCCAAATAGCGCGCCTACTAACACCGCTAAAGAATATCCCCAGCCTTTCATAGTTTGCTCATCCGTTCAGCCATACTCTTAGGCACCCTTGCCTGATAAGTTAGGCTGTAATAGAGTTCGAGCACTGAGTATAAGCCAGTATTCAAACATTGTTCGCCCACTCAGCCACCAAAACTAAAATAACACCAGCCCGACCGAGACCTCCATGACTGAATATCTCAGAACACCAGATAGCTGCTTTGACAAGCTCCCCAATTATGCCTTCACGCCAAACTATTTAGATGTTGGGGGCCCACGTATGCACTATGTAGACGAAGGCCCGGCAAGCGCTGACCCGATACTCATGCTGCACGGCGAGCCTACGTGGTCTTATCTTTACCGGCACATGATTCCGATTTGCAGCGCAGCGGGGCACCGCGTGATTGCGCCAGACTTAATCGGTTTCGGAAAGTCGGACAAACCCTCAAAAATCGAAGACTATAGCTATCAAACTCACCTCGACTGGCTACTAAAACTTATTGAGCACTTAGACCTAAAAAACATCACTTTAGTCTGCCAAGATTGGGGTTCATTGCTTGGGTTGCGCCTAGCAGCCGAACACGAGGCGCGCTTTAAAGCGATCGTGGTTGGCAATGGGATGCTGCCAACAGGTGAAGAAAAAATACCCAAGGCATTCAAACTATGGAAAGCCTTCGCGCTAAATAGCCCTTGGTTTCCAATCTCTAAAATTATCGAATTCGGTAGCTTTAAAAGCCTAAGTAAGGACGAACGCAGAGCCTATGACGCTCCATTTCCAAGTAAAGCGTTTAAAGCGGGATCTAGAGCCTTCCCTGCACTCGTACCAACAACGCCAAACAATGTCGCGAGCGCCGCGAACAAGCAAGCCTGGACTATTCTCGAACAATGGCAAAAACCCTTCCTCACTACGTTTAGCAATGGCGACCCCATTACAAAAGGCGGTGATCACTACATGCAGTCTAAAGTACCTGGAGCCCAAGGCATGCCGCACGTCACCCTCAAAGGGGGGCATTTCTTGCAGGAAGACTCAGGGACTGAGTTTGCAATGGCGGTTAATCAACTATTGGACGACATGCCTGAAAAGCAATCAACTAAGCTTAAAGCCGTGCCGTAAGACAAATTTTACGCATAAAAAAACCCGGCATTAGAGCCGGGTCAAAATAATACTTCGAATGCAATCCTGAAAACTGTTCATCGAGAAAAAGCGGGCCTGAATCGCTTTCCCTCATCTGATGATTGAATAATAAGCGCTGTGATGCGCTTTGTATGTTGCAGATATTTTATAATCTGTAACATTTTATTATTTAGGCTCTCCATATAAACACAAACTAAGGCTAACGATTATGATCACTCACTTATTACGCTCCTTATTCTTCTTCACATGCTTGGCCCTATCCGCGGCGACAATAGCTGCCGAGCCACTTAACACAGATACCGTTAACCGCTGGGTCGAATCTCAAAAGGCATTCACTGCCTGGGGAGAGGAGCACCAATCCGAGTTAAGGGAGTATGAGGAAACAAACGAGGGCCCAGAAAACCCTCTTTCACTGTCTGTCGATGACATGCTCCGCCCCCTAAACGAGTCAGGCCTAGGACAATCAGCCTCAGCAGTGGTTAAGCGATTCGGCTTCGTTTCTCTGGAGTCTTGGGCTGACACGACACTTAGAATCACGCGAGCCGCCGCCGCCATTCAAGTTGAATCTCAGCAAGGAAGCCTCGACACATCAAAACTTGAAGCTTTAAAGGAGTCAGGAAAGCTCTCTAAACAACAGCAAGCCGTTGTATCAAGTGCCATTCGGCAAAACAACTCAATGCTTAACTATCTAAAAAACCAAGTAAGCAAAGAAGATAAAGATGCGGTCAAACCGCACCTTAAAAAACTCCAGACGCTATTTGAAACGTATTGAGCTCACCAACCGAGATACGCTGTCACTCGCAAAACTGCAAACCGATCCAGGCCAAGATCGTGCAGCACGATGTATTACAAACAAAAGGCTTGAATACCTAGCAGAGACGAGAAAGTATTCACAAAATCAAAATTAGAGCTTATACTCTAATTTTGATTCATTCGATTGTGAGAGATTATTCGTATGCTTTTCCCTATTAAAGTCCAATACTACAAAGGCCTAGCTAAGGCCTTGAAAGTTGCCGCTGCTGTTATCCCTATGCCTAAACCAACGCTATTCAGCGGAGCAGACTCTTCCTTAGAAATGTGCGACGCGATCTCTCAACTAGGCATAAAAAAACTACTCATTGTGACCGACGAGGTGCTGGTTAGTATCGGACTGCTCGATAGCATTACGGAAAGACTGAGCAATGCCGGCGTTAAGTTTGTTATCTACGACAAAATTCTACCCGACCCAACCTATACCCAAGTCGAAAACGGCCTTAAAGTACTTCGCAAAAACAACTGCGAAGCTGTATTGGCAATTGGCGGTGGGTCTCCTATTGACGCCAGCAAGGCCATTGCTGCGTTAGCGACAAATAATAAACCCATTAAGAAAATGGCTGGCCTATTTAAGCTCCGTCGCGCACCACTGCCGTTTTTTGCGATTCCAACCACCGCAGGCACCGGCTCTGAAGTAACGATTGTATCGGTACTATCAGACCCTATATCTCATCAGAAAACGCCAATCATTGACCCTAAACTAGTTCCGATGATGGCCGCACTTGACGGCAAGCTAATGCGAGGCCTGCCGGCTTCAGTGACAGCTGCAACCGGAATGGACGCCCTCACACACGCCATTGAATCTTACATATCTGTTAATGCAACAACAGACACCGAAGCCTACAGCCTGGCAGCAACCAAGCTCATCATGCAAAACCTCGAAACCGCCGTCAAAGATGGCAATAACATAGTGGCGAGACAAAACATGGCGATGGCCTCTTACTACGCCGGACTCGCCTTTACAAAAGCGAGCGTTGGTTATGTACATGCTATCGCGCATAATTTCGGCGCACTTTATCAAACACCTCATGGGCTCGCGAACTCGATCGTATTGCCACATGTGCTCGACTATTCAAAAGACGAAATTACTGGACGCCTCGCCGATCTAGCCGTCGCATCAGGCTTAAAAACCGGATCTGAAAGCAAACAACAGCTGGCGAACAAGTTCATCAAGAAAATCAGAACGATGCTCGTTGAATTTAATATCCCAAGCCAGCTGGATGCGCTGAAAGCAGAAGATATTCCGAAGATTGCAAAACTTGCTTTGGAAGAAGCTCATATGAACTACCCAGTGCCGAAATATATGAACCAAAGGACCTGCGAATCTCTAATATTGAAGATGGCGGCCTAAAACACATCCGATGACGCGGTTGCTATTGACATAGCCGACCTAAAGCGGCATAGTCTCGCGTCATTTTTATGCGGCTCGCAATATTTTGTTTGACGAGCTGTGATTTAGAAACAATCGGAACTTAGGAGCAATACGGTGGCAAACTCCCCATCTTCGAAAAAACGCGCGCGTCAACAAGAAAAACGCCGCCAGCACAATGCAGGCCAACGTTCAATGGTCCGCACATACATCAAAAAAGTTGATGCTCAAATTGAGAGCGGAAACTATGATGACGCTCAAGCAGCATTCTTGACTGCAGTCCCTATGATCGACAGCATGGTCAACAAAGGGATCTACCCGAAGAACAAAGCTGCTCGCACAAAGAGCCGCATGAACGCTCGCGTTAAAGCCCTAAAAGCTTAATTCGAAGTTCTAAGAAATAAAAAAGCCGACAACCCTAAAAGCTGTCGGCTTTTTTGTGTCTGCCACAACCAGGCGACTACACAAAGCTGATCAACAAAAATACCCTTAAGTTAGTACCAAGTTGTCCCGGTGTACCAACTCCTCTTCATGCGAGAAACCCAGAATAGTCAAAATTTCATCACTGCTGCGCCCAATTATTTTTTGCGCATCAAGCGAATCATAGTTCACCAACCCTCTTGCTATCTCTCGCCCAGCACAATTCAAAAACTCAACCATTTCACCACGACGAAAATCACCCGAGACTGACACAACGCCAATCGGAAGAAGACTCTTACCTCCACGCTGCAAAACAGCAACAGCGCCATCGTCCAGCACAAGCTTCCCTCGAGTCTGCAGATGGCCGGCGAGCCACTGTTTTCTGGCCATTTGACGCGACGTGTCTGCATACAGGAGCGTTCCAACATTTTCGCCAGCGCGAAGCCTAGTTAGCACACTATCGATTCGACCGCCCGCAATGACCGTAAAAGCACCAGAGCGACTAGCCAGCCTAGCCGCACGTACTTTTGTCACCATACCTCCTCGACCCAGACTACCTGAGCGAGCACCCGCCATCGCATCCAAGCCGTCGTCGACAGCCGAAACCTCTGACAACAACTTAGCTTCAGGATTGTTACGCGGGTCGCCATCGAACATCCCATCCTGATCGGTCAAAATAACCAAACCATCAGCATCAACTAAATTAGCGACAAGCGCACCCAAGGTATCATTGTCACCAAAGCAAATTTCGTCGGTCGCAACGGTGTCGTTTTCATTAATAATAGGGATTGCTCCGAACCCAATCAGAGTATTAATGGTACTGCGGGCATTCAGGTAACGCTTCCGGTCAGAAAGATCATCGTGCGTGAGTAACACTTGTGCCGTATTTAAGCCATGAGACTGAAAGCAGGTCTCGTAAGCCTGAACCAGGCCCATTTGCCCAACGGCAGCTGCAGCTTGCAATTCATTCAAGTGCTTAGGCCTTTGCGTCAAGCCTAAACGCGTCATCCCTTCGGCAACAGAGCCAGAAGAAACCAACACCAGCTCTAGACCCTCGGCCCTCAGAGTCGCCAATTGAGCAACCCAACCAGCAATCAGATCACGCGCTAAACCTTTACCATCATCTGTCAGCAAAGCACTGCCTATCTTTACGACCCAGCGCTTTGATTGCGCAAGAGATTGTCGCCGCTTACTCATACAACTCAACCTGACCCTTCCGTGTTATTACTGCGCATACTCGACTTCGATATCATCAAAGTCATCATCGTCATCGTCGTCGCCCGCTTTTGCCGCGTCACGCCGAGCCTTTCTATTTGCGTTGTATTCCTCTAGACACAGTCGCGCCTCTTCCTGCATCTGCCGTTTGATATCAGCTTCTTTCTCAGCAAGCTCTTCACTATCCGACTCTGCAACCGCTCTATCCTCAATCCACTGCATGATATCGAGGCAAAGTCGGTCCAATCCGACCTTACTGATGGCGGAGATTTTATACACCGGCACATCCATATTCAGCGCTGACACTAGACCTTCGCACAGCGCATCACGCTCATCTTCAGGAATCATATCCAGCTTATTCAATACCAACCAACGATCTCGAGACGCCAAAGTTGGACTGAACTTTTCTAACTCCGCCACAATTTCTCGCACCGCCTCTTCAGGGTCTTTACCGTCAAAGGGCGCCATATCGACAACATGCAACAACAGGCGCGTTCTAACCAAATGCTTTAGGAAGCGAATCCCCAGCCCTGCGCCGTCTGCTGCGCCCTTAATTAAACCCGGAATATCAGCAACTACGAAGCTTTTATGCTCCTGCACCCTAACGACACCAAGATTTGGCACCAGCGTTGTAAAAGGATAATCAGCCACTTTAGGCTTCGCTGCAGAAATAGAACGAATTAGAGTCGACTTGCCCGCATTCGGTAAACCCAAGAGCCCGACATCGGCCAACACCTGCAATTCAAGGCGAATATTTCGCGCCTCACCATCACTACCTTTCGTCGTTTGTCGCGGCGCGCGGTTTGTACTCGATTTAAAGCGAGTATTACCTAATCCGTGAAAACCTCCCTGGGAGACCACAAGAGTCTGCCCAACAGACGTTAAATCCCCAAGAACCTCCTCCGTATCAATATCAAAAATGCTCGTACCAACAGGCACCAATAACGTAAGGTCTTCACCTTTAGCGCCAGTACAATTCCGCCCACTCCCCGTCTCACCAGAGCGCGCCTTGTAGTGCCGCTGATATCGATAGTCGATCAGGGTATTGATAGAGTCGTTCGCTTCGAGAATAATCGAACCGCCATCGCCACCGTCTCCACCATCAGGCCCACCCCTCGGAATGTATTTTTCCCGACGAAAACTTAGGCAACCATTGCCACCCTTTCCAGCTTCGACAGCAATCGTGGCTTCATCTACAAATTTCATTTATCAAATCCGGTTTTTCTACGCTGATACGCAGAGTATAGAGCTAACAACCCAATGTTCGCAGCAAAAAAAAAGCCCCGCAATACGGAGCTTTTTTCGCAAATTTCAATATGGAGAAGCTTATTCCGCCGCTTCAATTACCACATATTTGCGATTCAACGGACCTTTTGTGACGAACTTAACTACGCCGTGAGCCGTTGCAAATAGAGTATGGTCCTTACCACAACCTACGTTTTCACCTGCATGGAAACGCGTTCCACGCTGACGAACCAAAATATTTCCAGCTGTCACAGTTTCACCACCAAAACGCTTAACACCTAATCGTTTCGACTCCGAATCGCGACCGTTACGGGTACTACCACCCGCTTTCTTGTGAGCCATTATCCTACTCCTCTAATTTTTTAAACATATCCGCCAACAAGCGAACAGCAATTAACCTTTAATTCCAGTGATCTTCACTTCAGTGAACCACTGACGATGACCCATTTGTTTCATGTGGTGCTTACGACGCTTGAACTTAAGAATCTTAACTTTCTTATGTCGACCATGACTAACTACCTCAGCAGTTACCTTGGCACCCTTAACAGATGGCTCACCTACTTTCACATCATCGCCGTTCACGACGAGCAACACTTTATCAAAATCTATTTTAGCGCCAGTTTCTAACTCGATTTTCTCAAGCTTAAGTACTTCGCCTTCGGTGACACGGTGCTGCTTACCACCGCTTACAATAACTGCGTACATTCTGTGTTTCTCCACAAACTAATAGACTACTCGAGGCCGCTTTAAGCGCTTATCTCTGCGTTACTTAATTACTTCGGACTAGTAAATACCTAGCTAGAAGCGCCTGTTTCTATAGGAAGCTCTTCGGCAACCCTATTACAGGGAACGTCAATGTCCTCGAGGGCGCGTGATTCTATGCGATCAAGTATTTAAATGCAAGAACATACGAAAGCTAGCTCTTTCCTTGACACCATCGCACACGACTCATACGATTCGTCTTTCATTATACATGCCTCCTACCCGCATATTTATTAGCCGATTATAGAATTACGAACCCCTAAAAATGCAGATACAAGACATTTACCACGTTGTCGAAAAAGATTTTGAGCAAGCAAACCAACTAATTACCTCACAGCTTTCGTCAGACGTCCCACTCGTCGAGAAAATAGCTGAGTATATTATCGAAAGTGGTGGCAAGCGCTTGCGCCCTCTATTGGTGCTTTTGGTGTGCGGCGCACTTGGGTATAGAGGTCAGCAACATGTCAAGCTAGCCACGGTCATTGAGTTTCTTCATACCGCAACATTACTGCACGATGACGTTGTCGATACGTCTGACTTGCGCAGAGGACGATCAACCGCGAATGCCAAGTGGGGCAATGCGCCTAGCGTTTTAGTGGGTGATTTTTTGTATGCGCGCGCATTTCAAATGATGGTGGAGCTAAAAAGCCTAGACATCATGCACACTCTCGCAGAGGCAACAAAGGTCATTGCAGAAGGCGAGGTTTTTCAACTCACTAACTGCAAAAACCCCGACATCACTGAAGAGAACTATTTCAACGTTATTCGCAACAAAACAGCCATGCTATTTGAAGCCGCCGCAAGCTCGGCCGCTAATCTGAGCGACGCCGACAAAAAGACGCACGCCGCACTCACCGAATACGGCCTTCAACTTGGGCTTGCATTCCAGCTAGTCGATGACATGCTCGACTACACTGGAAACGCAGAAACAATGGGTAAGAATGTCGGCGACGATCTTGCGGAAGGAAAGCCAACACTCCCCTTAATTCAAGCAATGAAAACCGCCAGTGAAACAGACCGCAAACTTATCCGAAAAGCTATTCGCTCGGGTGAAACTGCTAAGCTAGATCAAATCTGCCAGATCGTGAAAGCATGCGGCGCTCTAGATTACACTCAGGAGGCGGCGTTACGCTGCCAACGAGCCGCACTCACCAGCCTAAACGTTGTACCTGACTCTGAGTACAAAAAAGCGCTTATCGGACTCGCCAATCTAGCAGTATCTAGAGACAAATAGGCTGGCGAGTACTGGGTTCTCGGCATATACTGAGGCTCTGCTCAACTTTGTAGTACGAATAACCTTTGAGCACTACTTCTATTTGGGTACCGTAGCTCTTTTTGGCTGCGCCAAATTGCTTGAAACAACGCTAAGAGATACCCGCAAGAGTTTTTATGGAATCGCTTTCAGAGCTAGATGCTTCGTTTTTGTACTTAGAGTCAGACAGAGCCCCACTTAACGTTGGCGGCGCATTTGTATTTAAGAAAAAGAGCCCTCGGTCTCGGTTCAACTTTAATCGATTTCGAGAAATACTCTATAGCAAGCTAGGCAATGAACGCTTATTTAGACATCGCGTACTTGAGTCGTCGCTCAACTTAGAGCTCCCTACTTGGGCTGAAGACCCGCATTTTGATATCGACAACCACATTCACTACCTATCGCTATCAGACCTTCCTGGGCAATCAAGCCTAAACGAACTAACCGCAACAATACTAAGCAAACCGCTGGACCGTGATAAGCCCTTATGGAACGTCACCTACGTAGAAGGCTTAGAAAAGCAATCGCCATACAGCAAGCAGCACTTTGCGCTGATCATTAACATTCATATCTCTGCCGTTGACGGGAATACCGGCGACGACATTCTAAGTCAGCTATTAAAACTGGCGCCTGAGGTTCATGAACTTCCGGACGAAGAGAACTGGCAACCAAACCCTTTACCAAAGTCAACTAACTGGCTTGACGAGGCGTACAGCAACGCGTTTAGTATTCCGAAGAAACTAGCTCACATCGCTAAAGACACGGCAGCTTCAGCATTCTATGGGGTTCTAGCTGAGCGCTTAAAAGGCCTAAACCTGCCCGATGCATTGCTGAAAGTGGCAAAAACTCCAGTCAATCAGTCGGTATCGAATAAAAGAGCCGTCGACACCTTAGTTATCCCGGCATCACAGATACGAACGATCAGGCAGAATTTAAATGATGTGACAACGAATGATGTCATCATGGGAATATGCGCAGAAGCGATATGTCATTACCTGAGCGACAATAGTAAAACCCTTCCGAAAATACCTTTGATTGCGATGTCTCCCATTGCCGTTCGCTCTACGAGCTTAGAAGTAAAGTCCGGCAACCAGCTGGCCGCTAGCTTATTCTCGCTCGTCACAACGGAAAAAGACCCGATCCAGCGCATTCGTCGAATTCACGAGTCCGCACAATCATCCAGCCACTATGACGCAGCGATCTCAGCGGCGCGCCTGACAGAGCTCATACCGTCATGCATGGCCGCCCTGTCAGCGAGAGTTTACTCCGAGTTCTTACTCGCGCAGAAACACAAACCCATGTTTAACCTTCCGATCACAAACATTCCAGGTCCGCAGTTCCCGCTATATATGGAAGACAACGAGCTCATCAGTCATACCTGCGCCAGCCCGCTTTTCGACGGACTTGGTATCGGCATTACGATTGTCAGCTATAACGGGCAATATACCCTTACGACCACCTATTGCCCTGAACTCGTCAAGACGACAGAGTCGTTTAGCCATTACTTGGAAAAAGCGCTAAAAACCATTGATGAAGGCCAGCTAACAGCTAGCAGCGAAACCAACCTTAAGCCAGCGCCTCAAACAGGTCTAATCGAAGACGCAGTCGGCTTAGTGAACAACCTCTTTTCCAATAAAGAAAAGGCCGACCAATAACGGGTCAGCCTCTTGTTTTAGCCTATCTGATTGCGCCCCCCTTTATTTAACTCATAGAGTGACTGGGCTCCGTTACTGAAAGGCCCATTTAAGAAAGTCTTTTTTATCTTCCGCAGATAGGTCTGCCCAGAGTATTTTTATTGCATCAACAGCAGGTAGACCCGAACCGGGCGAAACAACCGCCCCCACCCCTGCTGCCGCAACGGCTTCTGGCGCTTCAACTTTTTGAATCGCTGGGTCACCAGAGCTCGCTAATACCCAACCTTTTTGATTCACCACATCCGCCTCAAAATTCGAGGCTAAGCGTTCCGCTTCTCTAATATTAGAAGCCTCTGCATAGCGAAACGACAACCGGTCGCCCGCCTTGACATCGATAGTCACCTCGCGAGGAACAGACTCTACCGCCTTTGAGCGCGGACTGTCTTCGCTAACCCTAGCGACACTCCAGACGCTTTCATACTGAAATAGCACAACGTGCTTACCTGGCTTTAATCCATAATCAACGGAGATACCGCTCAACAAATAGTCAGGCACTTTTTCTCCATTCACAGACAACAAAGAAACATTCTCGCCCGCCGTGAGCGAAGCAAGTTGTGCTTTAGGCAAGGTATCACCTGAGTACGTTTTCACTAATTTTCCACTCGAACATGCGCTTAACAGCAGCAGACACACCAAAAGAACTACTCGACGAGAAAAACCCATAACTACCTCTATTCAAAAAAGTTGCCGACATTCTGACGAGACTTACCATCGCTTTCAATAGCAAGCTGCCAGCTTAGCCAAAATTGTCGAATATCAACGCACATTCGACAAATGCTTAACGAGAGTGTTGATAAATGTGAATTTTGATATACATTTGATTGGGAAGGCTAATAATCAACCAAACAAAAACAATAGAGGTGATAATTATGCACGCGGCAAACCATAGAACTGGAGAGCTCGGCGATATACCATTTCGCTCAGACCGTTTCTTCTGTGTGGGCAATCAATGGTACTTTTCGACTCGCGAAGGCTTTGATAGCGGACCTTACGCAGACAAGCAAAGAGCATCTCAAAGTTTGCAACGCTTCCTTCATGTCGTTGAGAAGCTGCCCAGCATTCACTGAAAGCGGCTTAAAAAGGCAGTGAGCCATTAATCGTGTAAGCCGTCAGCTGCAAAACAAGCCACGCGTATATACCCGCAAGAACGTCATCAAGCATGATGCCGAAGCCTCCGTGCACGTGACGGTCAACGAGTTTTATTGGTTGAGGTTTCCAGATATCAAAAAGCCGAAACAATAAAAATCCGTAGATTACCCACAACCATCCTTGCGGTGCCGCAAGCATCGTAATCCAAAAACCGACAAACTCATCCCATACAATGCCACCGTGGTCATGCACCCCAAGCGCCTTCGACGCTTTCGAACAGAACCAAACCCCGACCACAAACGCAACGAGCAATAACAGCGCGTATATGTCGAGCGACAAATACTGCATCAACAAATAGATAGGTACCGCCATCAGCGTGCCTGCTGTACCTGGCGCCTTAGGGGAGCAGCCACTGCCAAAACCAAATGCTGCAAAATGAATAGGGTTCAACAGAAAACCCTTAGGCAACTTACTCAAAATGGACGTACCCCCGTTTCAATTGTTTGATATCAAGGCCTTCTGCACCAAGAAGCTCTAAATCCGTGCCGTCAACACTTGCGGCAACATTCCCAATAACCGTTAAGGGTGTCGAAGAGTTTTTCATCAAGTCCGGCATATCACCAGGCTTCACCGTAAACAACAATTCATAGTCATCTCCTGCCCCGAGCGCAAGCTCCGTCGAATGCTTTGGATAAACCTTACTCAGGGCGCTCGAAATGGGCAATGTACGCGCATCTATCGACAGACAAACATCCGATCGCTGAGCAATATGACACGCATCACTCAGCAGGCCATCCGAGATGTCGATGCATGATGAAGCGTTATCCAGCAAGTGCTTACCTAACTCAAGTCTGGGCTGAGGACAATAAAACCGATGTTCCAGCACATATTCACTACTCCCAGCAGTCGCATCAGTATGATTGTCAGAAAGCACTAATTTAAGGCCAGCCCCGGCATCACCCAAAGTACCTGAAACCACAAGTAGGTCGCCGGGCTGAGCGCCGGATCTCATAAGACCTGCATCAACCGGCAACCAGCCATGCACCTGAATCGAGACACTCAAAGGCCCTCTCGTCGTGTCACCGCCAACCAGGGCGACACCATACAGCTCAGACATGCCGGCTAATGCTGCAGCAAAGCCGTTGAGCCACTCGGCATCAGCACTAGGCATTGTAAGCGATAGGGTAAAATGAGAAGGACTTGCTCCCATAGCGGCAAGGTCACTCAAAGCCGAGCCTAACGCTCGTGTTGCGACATGTTTACTCTGCATCCCCGGCGGAAAATGAACACCCTCAACTAGGGTATCAATGGAGCAGCAAAGCTTTGTGTTGAGAGGAGGGACAATAACCGCACAGTCATCACCAGGGCCGACAATGACGCTTTCATCTCGAGGCCCAAGCGCATAAAAATAGCGCTTTATCAGGTCAAACTCCGAAACAGTGGACTCAACCATAGGGCCTACGACAGATGCTTAAGACTTCTTAAAGCGGCTTGTTTCTGCAGAGCGCAGTCGCAAGCTAAGCTTATCCAAAATACTATTAATATATTTGTGGCCATCAGTGCCGCCAAATTGCTTGGCTAGCTCAACCGCTTCATTGAGCACTACTCGATATGGGATATCAACACGGTGCATCAGCTCGTAGGTTCCCATTCTCAGCAGCGAGACCTCAATCGGATCTACATCTGTAATAGCTCGGTCCAGGAACACATCAAACTGCTTATCTAACTCATCTACCATCTTGGGAATCGCGTAGAAAACCTCGCTAAAGTACTCAATATCAACCTTAGCGAAATCATTGTCAGTACGGAACTCCGCTTCGATTTGACTCAAAGACGACTGCGACAACTGCCATTGGTACAGAGCTTGAAGCACCAGCTTTCTAGCTCGTTTGCGTTGTGACGTACTGGGCCCTTTAGGCGCTTGCGTATCGGACACTTAAATACCCGCTCCTTTGAAAAGCTGAAGCATCTCTAACACCGACATTGCAGCCTCAGCGCCCTTATTACCAGCTTTAGTGCCTGAACGCTCAATCGCTTGTTCAATCGAGTCAACGGTCAAAACGCCAAATGCAACCGGCATCGCATACTCAAGAGACAACGACCCAAGCCCCTTGGTGCACTCTCCAGCAACATATTCAAAGTGTGGAGTACCACCGCGAATCACAGCACCTAGTGCCACAATTGCATCGTATTTTTTGCTTTCAGCGATACGTTTAACGGCTAATGGAATCTCGAAGGCACCCGGTACGCGATAGATTTCAATATCGCTTTCTGGGATACCTTGGCGAACCAACGCATCGATCGCACCTTCTAACAAGCTTTCCACTACAAAACTATTGAAACGCCCCACCACCATCGCAAACTTACCGGAGACATTTTTGAAGTCGCCTTCATACGTTTTAATGTTTCTCATACTCTATCGCTCTTAATCAATTAACTGTTGTACTAGCTGAGGCTTTACTTTTCAGCGTACGGAATAAACTCTACGACTTCCAAGTCAAACCCCGAAATAGCGGAAAACTTGACTGGAGGATTGAGAAGACGCATTTTTGTCACGCCAAGATCTCGTAATATCTGCGAACCGGTGCCGACCGTTAGATACGCGCCAGTACCGGTCTGCGCAGTTGCTGGTCGATCAGCATAAAAGTCATCTAGTCGCTCTGCCAAGTCCTGCTCTGCGTATTCACGCAACACCACCAGTACGCCAGCACCTTCTTGCTGAATACGCTCCATGGCGCGATGCGAAGACCAGCTTTCAGAGCCCTCTTTTTTCACGCCCAAGGTATCTCGAAGGATATCGGGAGACTGCACACGTACAACCGGCGAATCGGCTTGTTCGAGATCGCCTTTCACAAAGGCCATATGTGTATTCTGCTGCAAGGTATCTTTATAGGTGATGAGTTTGAAAGGGCCGTACTCTGTATCAATTTCTTTCTCATCTTGGCGCACTACCGTTTGCTCATTCATCGCACGGTAGTGAATCATATCAGCGATTGTGCCGATTTTTAGATTATGTTCCTTGGCAAAAACTTCCAAGTCCGGACGACGTGCCATGGTGCCGTCTTCATTCATAATCTCAACAATGGCCGCCGCCGCTTCAAAGCCTGCCATACGCGCTAAATCGCAACCAGCCTCGGTATGCCCTGCACGGCTCAAAACACCACCTGCTTGCGCTGCTATCGGAAAAACATGACCGGGCTGAACAATATCTCTCGGCTCAGTATTACGACCTACCGCAACACGGATAGTGTGCGCTCGATCTGCTGCAGAAATACCGGTGGTAACGCCTTCTGCCGCCTCAATAGAGGCTGTAAAGTTAGTGCTAAATTGAGCATGATTCGCTTGTACCATTGGGTTGAGACCCAAAAAATCACAACGCTCTCGTGTTAAGGTCAAACAAATTAGACCACGTGCGTTTGTCGCCATAAAGTTAATATCTTCGGGGCGCACCTGTTCTGCCGCCATGACTAAGTCGCCTTCGTTTTCGCGATCTTCATCATCCATCAACACAACCATTTTGCCTTGACGAATATCTTCGACAAGCTCTTCAACAGTATTGAGCTTCATTAAGCCTCCATATAATCGAACACCAAACTAGTGGCGCCCGGTAAAACCATGAGCGTACAAAAAATCTTTATCTAGCGCGCTAGCAGGCTCACTCGGCTTGCTAACACTTCCCGCATTCAATAGCCGCTCTGTATAACGAGCGATCACATCCACTTCCAAATGCAAAGAGGTCCCTACCAAATACTCTGGAATAATCGTGTTGCCTGCTGTGTGCGGCACGATATTTAAACTAAAACCTTCAGGGCGCAGCGCTGTTACCGTTAGGCTAACACCATCCACCGTAATCGAGCCTTTTGCTGCGATGTATTTATGTAACTCAGCAGGCGCATCAATATCATAACGCGTCGAGCGCCCGTCTTTCGTAATTCGAGCAACGTGGCCAACGCCATCGACATGCCCGCTCACCATGTGTCCACCCAATCGCGTCGACAAGGTTAACGCTTTCTCAAGGTTGACTCGCGACCCGACCGTAAAAGCCCCAATATTAGTGTTGCCTAAGGACTCAATCGAGACATCCGCTTCAAAGGCATTGCCCAGCAAACTAACAACGGTAAGGCACACACCGTTTACAGCAATGCTATCGCCTAACTGGACATCGCCAAGGCACAACTGCCCAACATCGATCACCAAACTCAAATCATGTGTTTGACGAACGACTTTATCGATTCGCCCAATTGCTTCGATAATGCCTGTAAACATGAATACCTAGCTACAATTTTGTTGAGGCACGCACTCGCGCACTAGTCATCCCGGTCATCGCGCGGGAACATATGTCAATCTAAGGTCATCACCGACCATTCGAGTCTCTGTCAACTTTAGACCATGGGCTTCATTCATGCTATCCAAGCCCAAGTCAAACAAAGGCCTTGCTCGACTTCCCATTAATTTCGGCGCCATATACACCACCAACTCATCCCAGCATTGCTGTGCAATAAATGCACCGGTCATTACCGCACCGGCCTCAACGAGTACTTCATTACACTCATGCTTTGCCAGCACTAGCATTACGTCATCAAGACACGGCATGTCGCCATCAAAACTCAATGGAATCGATTCGACCCAAGCCGGCATCTTCTTGTCGGCAACGCCGCAGAAGTGCAGCACTTTTGCCGAATCGTTAAAAAACTGTTCATCCCCAGATAACTTGCCACGCCAATCGAATACCGCCCTGATTGGCTGCCGTAAAATTCCGTCGTTCGACCTTAACTCAGAATCTCTGACCGTCATTGCTGGGTTATCGCTTAACACGGTGCCGGAGCCGGTTAAAACAACTGAGCTACGTGCTCGTAAGCGCTGCACGTCCGCCCTGGCATGCGGTCCCGTAATCCACTGGCTTTCACCGGAGGCCATTGCTGTTCGACCGTCCAAGCTCATCGCCATTTTAATCCGGACAAAAGGTCGCCCTGAAGACATCCGTTTGATGAACCCTGGATTAAGCGCGTTAGCCTGCTCGGACAACAATCCGACCCGAACGCTTATATTTGCATCAACTAATCGCCGAACACCATTACCGGCCACCAAAGGGTTCGGGTCTTTCATCCCAATCACAACGCCTGCAACGCCTGCCTTAATCAATGCGTCTGCGCACGGGCCAGTTCTACCTTGATGACTACAAGGCTCTAGCGTGACATAAGCTGTCGCTCCCTGAGACCGTAAGCCCGCCTCAGCCAGCGCATTGACCTCTGCGTGAGCCTGACCTGCCCGGACATGCCAGCCCTTACCAACAATTTCGCCCCCAGCAACCAATACGCAACCGACACGTGGGTTTGGATCGGAACTGTAGAGACCATTGGCGGCCAAACGCAGCGCCTCTGCCATATATTTGCAGTCTTGCTCCGTCCACTCTTGAGCAGAGTCATCACACCGCATCATTCATTCCTCGTCGAACCCAACACTGACACGCAACGAGCGTTTCACTGCTTGCCGTCGCCGCCGATCGAACCATCATCAACACGCTCGCCTTCGCGCGATAAACGTTCAACCTCTTCTTTAAACTCATTAATATCTTGGAAGCTACGATAAACCGACGCAAACCTAACGTAAGCAACATCATCCAAGCTTCTCAACTCTTGCATCACGGCTTCGCCGACCATCAACGAGGTAACTTCTCTTTCGCCCGTCGAACGCAAACGATACTTGATGTTGTTAATCGATTTCTCTATCGCCTCAATACTCACTGGACGCTTTTCCAAGGCACGAGAAAAACCACGATTAAGCTTGTCTTCATCGAAAGGCTGACGCGTTCCATCTTGCTTGACCACACGAGGCATCAATAGCTCCGCTGTTTCAAACGTCGTAAAACGCTCTTTACACGACACGCACTCGCGACGTCGGCGGACTTGATCTCCCTCAGAGACCAGCCGCGAGTCGATTACCTTCGTATCATTTGCCTTACAAAACGGGCAGTGCATCACTCAACCTCGGTGCTTTGTCACGAATTAAGTAGACCTATGCGTAGACAGGTAAACGAGCGCAAATCTCTTTAACCTTAACCTGCGTCGACGTAATAACGCTGTCATCGTCTGGATTCGCAACCAAGGCGTCTAAGACGTCACACATCCAACCTGCCAATTGCTGACAATCGTCTGCATTAAAGCCACGACGCGTCACCGCAGGCGTACCAATACGTAAACCACTCGTCACGAACGGAGAGCGTGGGTCGTTAGGCACAGCATTTTTGTTCACTGTAATATTAGCGCGACCCAAGGCGGCATCTGCATCCTTACCCGTAATATCTTTATCCACTAGATCCAACAAAAACAAGTGGTCATCAGTGCCATTCGACACGACGTTGTAACCACGCTCTTGAAACACGCTAACCATTGATTGCGCATTGACAACGACCTGAGCTTGGTAGGTTTTAAATTCTTCGGACATCGCTTCTTTAAAGCATACTGCTTTCGCTGCAATCACATGCATCAATGGGCCACCCTGACTTTCAGGGAACACTGCAAAGTTCAGTTTCTTCTCCAGTGCTTCGTTAGACTTCGCTAAGATCAAACCACCACGAGGGCCACCCAGTGTTTTATGGGTAGTCGTAGTCGTAACATCTGCAATATCAACCGGACTAGGATAGACACCCGCCGCTACCAAGCCTGCGATATGCGCCATATCGACAAACAAATAAGCACCCACTTCGTCAGCAATCGCTCTAAAACGCTTCCAATCGACAATGCGAGAGTAAGCTGAAAAACCCGCAACGATCATTTTTGGTTTGTGCTCACGCGCCAAACTTTCAACTTGTTCGTAATCAATCTCGCCCGTCGCATCATTCAAACCGTACTGAACCGCGTTATAAATACGACCAGAAAAGCTAACAGAAGCGCCATGTGTCAAGTGACCGCCGTGCGCCAAACTCATACCCAAGACGGTATCACCAGGCGAGCACAAGGCCATGTAAACAGCTGCATTTGCTTGCGACCCAGAATGCGGCTGAACATTGGCATAGTCTGCCCCAAACAGCTCCTTCGCTCGATCGATCGCTAGCTGCTCAACAACGTCAACATGCTCACAACCGCCGTAGTAACGTTTCCCAGGATAACCTTCGGCATACTTGTTGGTTAGTACAGAACCTTGCGCTTCCATCACCCTAGGGCTGGTATAGTTTTCAGACGCAATTAATTCGATATGTTCTTCCTGACGCGTAGCTTCTGCATTGATTGCATTAGCGATATCGTCGTCAAAACCAGCAATTGTCATATCACGAGTAAACATAGGGAAAAGCCTCTTTGATCATCTAACAGGACTGGCAAAGCGAAAATGAGACGCTCTGCTCAAAAAACGCGCCATTCTATACGATTCTTTCCACAAACTCATCTATTTCTAGGCGCTTCAGCCATCAGAACATACGGACTTAGATTGTGATTGCCAAACCCAGCTATTTTCGCTAACTTTTCGCGCAAATCATCCAGATAGTTATCGTCGATTGGAGCAGCACCATGGCGCAATATTAGAATCAACCCCATTTATTTTTAGTTACGTTTTGATGGGTGGGTGGGTAAGCTAATAAAAAATGAAGATTCAACCCACCCAATGATCTAGATATCTTCAAATAATGAACAAATACATAGAATTTAGTTACCTTTTACCCTCCTTGAGCCCCAAAACTTAACTTTTTACGACCAAAAGCCACCAAAGTAAATAGCCATTTTGCCCACTGAAACTTCGAATTTTTCACTTCAATCTTCTATAAAGTGTGGCGACCCCAACTCCTAATTGTTGAGCAACCTTTTCCTTAGTCATTCCAGACGCAATCAAAGTCCTCGCGGATTCAATGAGATCATCATCTACGGGTTTTCGCCCTTTGTATTTGCCTTCTGATTTCGCACGATTAATCCCTATTCTCTGCCGCTCCAACATCTGCTCTCGCTCCAGCTCGGCCAACCCACTCAACATAGTGAATAACAACTTTCCAACGCCTGACGTAATATCGATCCCCTGAAGTTGATCCACAAACACCGACACACCTTTCTCTTGGAGCAACTCAACGGTTTCAAGAACCTCTGAGGTTTTCCGCCCAAGACGGCTCACATGATAAACAATCAAGGTATCTCCACTCTTTAGCTCAGCTAAAAGATTCTGGAATTTAGGCCTATCTGTTGTCGTGCCAGTAAAGCACTCCGTAACAACGCAATCATGATCGTATTTGTCCGACAGATAATCGGCTTGTTGTTTTACATCTTGGTCTTCCGTAGAAACCCTAGCGTATATGTATTTCATCGCACCTATCACTGTGTTTAGGGAGTTAGTGATAGTCTATCATTAACATGCTATATATAAACCCTAATGATAGCCTTACAAGGCAAAACTCCTGCTACTAATGAAGGATGATCTATTGATAGAGCTAAAAAGGCAGAAGAAAGCTTGAGGTTTTTTGTGCACTGACTTTGCGAGATAAACGGACTAAAACTTTAATAGGCCACCGCTTCGGTTAACACCAATAAGCAGACATGTCGGCCGTGAATAAAATCACAACGGCTGTTGGTGAATTGCGGACCTTGCGTAGATTTCGGTTTTGAAAGTAAAGCTGACCCTGTATCTCATGGTCTGGGCACATTGGCTTTTATACAAATCGGTCATTTTTATAGATTAAAGGGCTTTGACCCCTTAGATTCGTTTTGACCCCTTAGATTCGTTCAACTACGTCCTAGAGAGTCACGACTTAAATGTTGTGCGCATGTTTTATCAGCGGGTATTGGTCATGGATAGTGGAAAGATTGTGGAGCAAGGTGCAGTAGATGACGTTATCAGAAATCCTCAACATCCATTCACACAACAACTAATCGCAGCGATTCCGGGCTGGCCGTATTCTAAATACGGCTCCAAATCATTCCTTGGTAAAGCGATAGATCGCTATACCAAGCGACATAGAACACCGTCCTTTTAGAAAGCCTCATCAGACAGGACTCCCATTAAACTAGCACCTTTTACCAACGCCAACCACATTGAGATTTATAAAATTAGTGCTTTACTTACATAACCAGTTGACAGTTATTTTATACGTTAATCATTTTGGTTATATAGGTGGAGATTCTTCATGATAAATTTTATATTCGGTACAACTCTTATTTTTCTTTTTTCGTTTTCGAATGCGTACGCGGAAAAAGTCTCGCCACTTAAGGTAGACGGAGCAGAAACGGTGGAGACGGCAAAAGCAAAAAGCCTTTTTGACAGTGGCATAATGTTCGTTGACACCAGAAAAAACTCCGATTGGGACGCAGGCAGAATACCCGATGCAGTCCACTTGGAACTAAAAAGCAATTTCACCGAGGCATCACTAAGCGGAGAAGCTAAAAAAGATGAAGCCATCGTCTGCTATTGTAATGGTGCCAGTTGCCTACGGTCTTCAAAATGTAGCGAACAAGCTGTGGGTTGGGGTTTTTCAAAAGTATACTACTATAGAGATGGCTTCCCTGCCTGGAAGGCAGCTGGACACCCTGTCGAATAGCCTTAAAAGCAAAAGAAACAGCAGATTTTGGAGAACCAAAAGAAGGGCTTTCTATGAGCTTACGCTTCCGCATCACGCTAGCCTCCTTAGTTAGCGTGTTCATTGTTGCCTTAGCACTAATCATTAGCTCCAAAATGATTTCTGCCAACTGGGCAGAGAGATATGAGTCCGCCACTTATCGTGCTAACCAAGTACTTTGGAATAAAATCGTTTCGAGTCAACAGGATAAAATGGCAGCCGAAATGGGTGCCATCACGCGCGACCGCAACTTGCGCAAACTCATACTTAAAGGCGACTCCGACACACTGACGGAAGAGGCTGCCCCTACCTTTCGTCGATTAAGTTCCTCTGGAATCATCACCAAACAACAATTGACCGGCTTGGATAGTAAAATACTATTTTCAATGCCAAATACACAGCCAGGGCAAAGCGAAAAATATACGGTTCAACAAGCGCTTGAGCAGGGGAAAGCGATCAGGGGCGTTGCTATGGATAGTGACGGACTGGTGATTGAAGTGTCATTTCCTGTACTTCAAAGAGGTAAGGTAATTGGGGCTGGTATCTTTATAATTGGCCTGGATGCAGCACTGGCCGACTTTAAGCTTAACAATGATTCAGAAGTCACCGTTATAAACTCCACCGGAAATCTCGAAGCAACCACAAATTCTGACCTCTTCGATGGGCTCAACATTTCACTCCCGGATCTCGGTATAGCGGATTACCAGGAAATAGAACATGAGGGCAAACACTATGGAGTCACCATTACTCCTATTAAAGATCCCGAAGGCCAATCCATTGCCCATCTAGTTGACATACAAGAACACACTTTATCTATTGCTGCTGCGAACAATATCAGCAACACCAGTTATGTTACTACCTTAGCGATATTGACCCTTGTCGGCTTATTTTTCGCTTGGTACGTTCGCAGATCCTTTTTACCCATCGAAAGCGCCGTTCGCACCATGGAAAAAATCTCCGAAGGAGATCTCACTGTTCAGATCGAACAAGGTTCAGACGACGAGGTTGGCAGACTTTTGCGGGGAATGCATACCATGTCGGCAAACCTTAGAGACATGCTGACACAGTTGGTAGAAATAACGAGTCAACTCACTCAATCAGCGTCGGATTTGAAAGGCAGCGCTGACGACTCAAGCGAAGGCGTGCAATCTCAGTTGTCTGAGATTGATCAAGTTGCGACGGCCATGAATCAAATGACGGCCACAGTTCACGATGTAGCGCAAAATGCTGCATCAACCGCAAGCGAAGCGAGTAGCGCAAATAATGACTCAGAAGAAGTGAAACTTGTGGTGGAAAGCGCCATTGCCTCTATTCACGCTCTCCATAAGGATATTCAGTCCTCCTCCGAAGCCATTCAGAAACTACAACATGAGACGAGTGAAATTGGAGGAGTATTAGAAGTTATTCGTGGCATTGCAGAACAAACTAACTTGCTAGCATTAAACGCTGCAATTGAAGCCGCTAGAGCAGGTGAGCAAGGTCGGGGCTTCGCTGTCGTTGCAGATGAAGTTCGCACATTGGCAGGACGCACACAACAGTCCACAGAAGATATCAACACCATGATAGAACGTTTGCAAAATGGTGCAAACGAAACCGTATCAAGCATGCAAATCAGCCTGGACCAAGTGCAAACAAACGTCGAAACGATTATTAAAACCGGCGATTCGTTGCAAACCATTACCCAAGCAATCTCAAGCATCAACGATATGAACCTACAAATCGCTAGCGCTGCAGAAGAGCAAAGCGCGGTCGCAGAGGAAGTCAACCGCAACGTGGTCAATATCGCAAAAGTGGCAGAGGATAGTGCCTTCCGCGTAGATCAAACCAGAAATGCTAGCGGGCAGCTTGGCGGACTAACCGGCCGCCTCGGCAAAATTGTCGGTAAGTTTAAACTCTAGGAATTTAAGTGGAATTTAAGGGGTCGAATTTAAGGGGTCAATTTAAGGGGTCAGAAGGGGTCAGAGCCCTTTCAGTACAGTTTGCATTGAACCAAGAGATCGAGCTATTTTCTGATGGCGACTACTTCGCTGCGGACGTAAAACAAACGCAAACCATGCTGCGTATAATCGAAAAAAATCATACAGCGATTGTTAAAGCACTTGCCGTCGATTCCACTCGTACCTGATCCGCTATTTAGCGAAAGCCGGTGTCAAAACGGTGTCAAAGTCGGCGTGTTTTAGGTTGGCTTTTGTCTAACACCCAGCGAAAATCATTTCACCCGTTAAGTCCGCTTATCTCAC
>ENA-OSET01000741-OSET01000741.1-sediment-metagenome-genome-assembly--contig:-NODE-741-length-35661-cov-6.565760_pt1 | contig 35661 bp, 24 predicted proteins | sample MGYA00237882_ERZ534229 | MGnify/ENA primary metagenome ERZ534229 (study PRJEB26408, sample SAMN06266212) | sediment metagenome | isolation source: Hudson Canyon methane seep mesocosm | place: USA:Hudson... | reverse complement strand
ATAAGGACCGACTATGTAAAATCAATGTAATGTGAGTGTCCACACAAATTGCATGATAACTAATTGTTAAAGAACGTTAACTTTTAAAGTTAACCGAAACAAAATCTCATTCGCTTTGCTTCGTTGCTGCAGGCCTTGCCTGAAGCGAGATGCGCATTCTACGCGTCTCAGTTTCGATGTCAACGTTTTATTTTAAGTTTTTTGAACTTTCTTTATCGAAGATTCAAAATTCATTTTAAAACGTTAAGTTAACTATTTAGCTCTTATAAAGAGAAGTTAACTTATCAAAACGTCCGTTTGGGTTGCCCCTTGGAACTGGAGCGCATTCTAGACATTTTTTGAAAAGGATCAAGCACTATTTTTATCTTTTTGTTTGTTTGCTTAAAATAAAAACAATTTGGTTATTTTAGATTCTGATCGATTTAAAATCCCCCATAACATTAATCTACTTATGTAGTAATCTCTTACTTCTATGTGAAATCACTTCAAAATTAGTTGCCTCAACTTGCTTCGTTTAATCAGTGTAGTCAATATTTTAACTTTTGCTAAATATAAACTGTCCTATTTGTTGCATATAAATTAAACTTATCTCGTTACAAGTGTTGCACATTGTTCAAAGCTGGGTAACATAGAAATCGCAATTTTGAATTTAAAATAATAATTAGGTATTCATATATGAAGTCTCCTCAAGGGTTAACATTTATCGTCGCGGTTATATTTGCTGTAGTTGCATACTTTTTATCAACTGTTATCGGCAACTCATCAGCTGTGACTGCTGTTTTGGTTTTAGTTAGTGCTTTTATTTCTCCTCTAATTGGCTCGTCGAACTCAACTGAGAGTAAAGCTGCTGACGAAGAAGTAAAAACATTATATGTGGGTAATTTACCATATAGAGCAAATGAGTCGGCAATTAGAGAATTATTCTCTGAACACGGCCAAGTTCATTCAGTCCGTTTAATGAAAGATAAACATACGGGTAAACGTCGCGGTTTTGGCTTTGTTGAAATGTCAGCAAATGCTGCAGATGCTGCAGTTTTGTCGCTTAATGATACAGAGTTTCAGCAAAGAACTTTAAAAGTTCGTGAAGCGAAGGAACGTCCAGAGATAAACAACGAAGAATCATAATCTTTATTTTTTATAATCTGCAATAAAAACCCGCTTCATGAGCGGGTTTTTTTATCTATTTATTTAAAAGGTTTACAATTAGTTACTCTCTTGTTCAGGCTTAACCGTTTCTATGACCTTGTCGAGTTTTTCTTTACTTTCTTTATCCTCACCGAACTCTGCTTTAAACACGGCATTAAGAAGTTGGCCAAATGCGTCATCATCCTTAGATAACATACTATCGGCTTTTTCTTGTAGTTGTTTAAATTGCTCTATAAAGTCAATTAATGGCCTGAGTTCTTTATTCACACTGGGTAATACATTTTCATCATACTCAGCAATCTCTGTATATGTTTGGCTTACATAGCTTGTTTTAGTTTGTTTTAAATCCATACTAAAATTTGAAATCTGTTCATTATCAAAACCAAGTTCTAGCGCCTTTTCAAAAGCTTGGTCAACATTACCGCTGAAGAAATCCTTTTGAAGTGAATTCACATCTTTAATTAATGCTTCAATGGCCGCTCTTTCTTCATCATCAAGTTCACCTTCAACACTATAAGAAAAATTAACTTCATGATATTGGCTACTTGCCATACTGTAGTTCTCGGCAGTACCTTTGCTACCTTCTTCATATTGAGTACTTTCATTATTCGCATACTGTTGAAGTTCACTGAATGAAATAGAAACAATATCACCATCAGTGGTTGTAATAGATAAATCACTATTCTTAGAATTACTTGTATATAGTTCAGTATCTAGTGAAGCTTTTCTAATATTATGATTGTCCACTGCAGCATCACTGTTTACTTGTTCCTCGTCAGGAAATATCTTTGTGTAAAGATCATCAATATTCTTGTTTATAAGATCTCGGCTTTTTTCTATCCCTTGGCTTAATTCATCATCTAACATTGCCAAATCTTTTAACTCACCAATCGCTTGGTCAATACCTAAATTAGCCCCTGCACGTCCTTGTTCAAACATATCTTTTAGTTCATCGTCACTGGCACCATTTGCTTGAGCGGTAAGAATACTTCCTCCAACAAAGTCCATAACAGTGCGCGCAACTTCTTCAAAGTCAAAGAAACTTGTTGAAGCATTACTTTCACCTAATGGCTCTTTCGTTACTATATTAGCTGGTGCTATATTTTTTTCTGGCAATGCACGATTAAAATTTTCTGATATTTTGCTAGAAACAGATTGAAATACAATCTTCATACTAATAGATGAACGATTGCTTAATGCCAACTTATCAAATGAATCAGCAGGCATATGCTGCTTAACAGCTTCATTTTTCATTTGTTCAGCTTGACGATTGTTACCTAAATAATTAGGTAACGCTGTCCGATTATCAATTTTATTCATTTCAACTCTCCAGTATCTAATTAACTAAAAATTAAACACGATCAAAGATCTAAGGATCCTTAAATTCAACATGGTTATATATCGGCATTTATCAACAAACCTTTAACCTTGAGTTTAGCACGTTGAGGAAAATTATAGACAAATTACTAGACAAAGTAATCACAGTCGCTAAACTCTGCGCCTCAGTAAAACTCATTAAGTTGAGTATAATATCGTTAACCTACTTCTATATTTAAGGCTTATATATGTTTAGTCACATAGCACCTCAATTTTATGATACACAACTTGAAGATAAACAGGATGATATCTCGAAATTGTTTAGTGAGTTTGACTTGCCAAGCTTTGATGTCTTTCGTTCAGAGACCTTAAATTATAGGTTACGAGCTGAATTTAGACTTTGGCATGATGGCGATGATTTGTTCTACATTATGTTTAATAGCGAAACAAAAGAAAAATATCGAGTAGATGATTTCCCTGTAGCAAGCACATTAATAAATCAGGCAATGAAAGCTCTACTTGATGAAATTAAAGATAAGCCATCACTTCGACATCGATTATTTCAAGTAGATTTTTTATCAACGCTTAGTGGTGAATTATTGATCAGCTTGTTATATCACAGACAATTAGACGAAGAGTGGCTAACTGCTGCTGCACTATTAAAGACAACACTTTCGATAATTGCCCCAGTAGATATTATTGGTCGTGCAAAAAAACAAAAATTCATTCTTGATAAAGACTTTGTTACTGAAAAACTAACTGTTGGCGATAAAACCTATACTTACCAGCAAGTAGAAAACAGTTTTACACAACCTAATGGTCACGTTAACGAACAGATGTTACTTTGGGCCAAACAAGGTACAGAAAATATTGGTGGCGATTTAATAGAACTCTACTGTGGGAATGGTAACTTTAGCATCGCACTCGCTGAAAATTTTGATCGAGTTTTAGGCACTGAAATTTCAAAAACATCTGTAAAGTCAGCACAAACTAATATTGCTGCAAACCAGTTAACAAATGTTGATATCATCAGGATGTCCAGTGAAGACTTTAGCCAAGCGATGAATGGAGAAAGAGTGTTCCGTCGTTTAGAGGGCTTTGATCTGAAAAGCTATAATTACGATACAGTATTGGTTGATCCACCTAGAGCTGGACTTGACTCTGAAAGTGTCGAATTAGTTAGCCGATTTGAGCGTATCGTTTATATTTCATGTAACCCTGATACATTAAAAGAAAATCTCGTTGAATTAGTGAAAACCCATAATATCGAAAAATTTGCACTATTTGATCAGTTCCCTTATACCCATCACGTAGAGACTGGTGTCATTCTTTCACGTAAAACATAATTTATTAGGCTTTAACTTTTACGACTCTATGACTAAATTCTGAAGCACCGCGAGCAATAAAGCGTAATTGTTGTATTGTTCGTATGGAAATTTGTTGACGATCATCCTTATCAACATCTAAAGCGTCCGAGCCCGCACTAAAGACAATGGTAACCGCAGCGTCAGCTTGTAAAAATGCCACATCAGCATTTAATTTATTCGCTTGCTGCAAATAATCACATAGCTCTAAAGTAAAATAACGTACTTCTCTGTTTACCGCAGCACGGAAAGCCGCAGATGTACCTGAACGCTCTCGTAATAATAAACGAAATATATTACCGTTACTCTCAATAAATTCCATAAAAGTAACCACTGATATTTGAATAACAGAGCCACCTTTTTCAATACGTTGTCTAGCTTGTCGCATTAACTGGCGTAAAGTTAAACCCGCCTCATCAACAAGCGTCAAACCTAATTCGTCCATATCTGAAAAATGTCGATAAAATGATGTTGGCGCTAAACCTGCTTCTTTAGCGACTTCGCGTAAGCTCAAACTTGAAAAGCTACGTTCACTACTTAACTGCCCCAAAGCAGCATCAATTAATTGACGACGTGTTTTTTCTTTTTGTTGTGCTCTAATACCGCTCATTACTTCATAAACCTATTCTTTAGCTTCTTCATATCATACTGAATTTTCATCAATTTACTAGAACCTTAATACCTAACATCCATTTATAAATTTAGTATCATATGTTAATTATTAAAATTTTAATTAAATATACCTTGACTGAAAAGTGATCAAAGCTAAAATAGAGTACACGTGTACACTGAAATGTTTATAAGCTGTACGTCTTTTTTAAAAGTGGAATTTTTATTACATGAACAAACCTAAAATCGTTTGGTTAAATCTTGGTGTATTCTTAATTACCTTTTTGGTAGCCGCTATAGCTGTTCCATATAGAGCATTAACACACGGTTTTGACACTACTGAGATTATTGTTGCTCTTTGCTGTTTTATTTATTGTGGTATGTCCATTACTGCAGGTTATCACCGTTTATGGTCACACAAAACATATCAAGCACACTGGTCTTTACGTTTTATTTTTGCATTAGGTGGGGCATTTGCATTGCAAAATAGTATTTTGCATTGGTCATCAGATCATAGAATTCATCATAAACATGTTGATAATAATGAAAAAGATCCATATTCAGCAAAAAGAGGATTTTGGTATTCACATATAGGTTGGATGTTACGAGAGTATCAAGCTCATCGCTATGCTAATTATGACAATACACGAGATTTACAAAAAGACCCTATTGTTATGTGGCAGCACAGAAACTATTTATTACTGACCATATTGATGAACTTTGGCGTACCGATTGTATTTGGTTTGTGGCATGGCGATATTGTCAGCAGCTTACTTTTAGTTGGCTTTCTCCGTTTAGTTTTGAACCACCACACGACTTTTTTTATTAATTCATTAGCGCATATTTGGGGCAAACAAACTTACACTGAAAGAAATACCGCACGAGACAATGGATTTCTCGCTTTTTTTACTTTTGGAGAGGGTTACCATAACTATCATCATATTTTCGAGAATGATTATAGAAATGGCATTCGTTGGTGGCAATTTGATCCTACTAAATGGTTAATTAAAGGCTGTGAATATCTAAAGCTAACCACTAAGCTTCGCACCTACTCGGATGATAAAATTGAAAAAGCACGATTAGCTATGGTGTTAAAACGCAGTCAGCAAAAATTATTGTCTCACCCAAATGCAGAAAAAATGCGTGAAAAGCTTCAGCAAGAATACGACTTACTCATTAGCAGAATTAATGACTACTACGGTATGCGTAAAAAGTTACTTGCCTGTAGACGAGATAAATTAATTGCAGATGTTGAAAGTTCAGAGGTAGCTGCACAGTACCAAGAATTTAAGCAACATCTTGCAGACCAACAGCTACATTGGCAACGTTTCTTAACCCAGCTTGCATAAAGCTTTCATCAATTTAAGTATTATAGGTTTAGATCAAGCTTTTACATGGTCAGACGTCTAAATTCCTGCTAGAATTTTTTTATCTTAGTAGGAATTTAAGGCAAGACTTTGGCAACTAAAAATAAAGTTAAAACAACGACAAAAGTCATCGATAATTATGATTACGATGCAATTATTATTGGTACAGGTCCTGGCGGTGAAGGTACTGCAATGGAGCTGTCAAAAAAAGAAAAAAGCGTTGCCATTGTAGAGCGCTATAAAGATGTAGGTGGCGGTTGTACGCATTGGGGAACCATCCCTTCAAAAGCGCTTCGTCAAAGTGTTAGCCGACTCATTGAATATAACGCCAGCCCTCTATTTAGAGGTCATGAAAAAGCAAAACATTTAACATTTCCTGATATTCTCAAACATGCATCATCGGTCATTCGTAAACAAGTACAATTGCGTAGTGGGTTTTATAATCGTAATCGTGTTCAACTTGTTGCAGGTGAAGCCTCGTTTATTGATGCCAATACACTAAAAATAGTTAAAGACGATGGCTCTGTTGAGCAAATTACCGCAAAACAAATTGTAATTGCAACAGGTTCGCATCCATACAGACCAGATGATATTGATTTCAATCATCCGCGCGTTTATGACTCAGATACTATTTTATCACTAAAGCATGATCCCCGATCTATTATTATTTACGGTGCAGGTGTTATTGGCTCAGAATACGCATCTATCTTTCGAGGGCTTGGCGTAAAAGTAGATTTAATTAACACCCGAGATAGATTGTTGTCATTTTTAGATGCAGAGATGTCTGACTCACTTAGTTATCATTTATGGAATAACGGTGTTGTTATCCGTCATGGCGAGGCTATTGAGCGTGTTGAAGCATCTGATGATGCTGTTGTTGTGCATCTTGAATCTGGGAAAAAAATGCGCGCAGATTGTTTATTATTTGCAAATGGACGAACAGGTAATACAGCAGATTTAAAGGTTGAAAATGCAGGATTAACATCTGATGGCCGTGGACAGTTAAAAGTAAACGATCAGTATCAAACAGCTGTAGATAATATCTATGCTGTGGGTGATGTTATTGGTTATCCGAGCTTAGCAAGCGCTGCTTATGATCAAGGTCGACTGGCCGCTTCTGCGATGATAGATCATCACAGTACCGCAAAACTTATTGCTGACATTCCTACAGGTATTTATACCATTCCTGAAATAAGTTCAGTCGGCAAAACAGAACAAGAACTAACCGCCGCTAAAATCCCTTATGAAGTGGGTCGTGCACAGTTCAAACATTTAGCAAGAGCGCAAATATCAAACAGTTTAGTGGGTTCATTAAAAATACTCTTTCACCGTGATACTAAAGAAATTTTAGGTATTCATTGTTTCGGTGAAAATGCGGCTGAGATCATTCACATCGGTCAAGCAATTATGCAGCAAACTAATGGCGGTAATACCATTGAGTATTTTGTTAACACTACGTTCAACTACCCTACGATGGCTGAAGCATTTCGTGTTGCAGCTTTAAATGGATTGAACCGTTTATTTTAATAAGCAGTAAGCTTTAATCAAAAGAATTAAAAAGGTATGTTATGAAAAAATTTAAAGTATTAATAATGGCTTTCATTAGCATGCCTTTTTTATTGGTTCAGGCAAATGAAAGTAAAACTCAAGATACGGATAGCAATAGCTACAGTATTTACCTAGTTCGGCATGCTGAAAAGCAAATGGATAAGGATGATCCTGATTTAACGCAATGTGGAGAATTCAGAGCCAAGCAACTTGCGAGTATTTTAGAAAGCGCGAATATTAAAAACATTTACAGTACACGTTATAAACGTACTATGGCAACAGCCTCACCTTTGGCAGCTCAGCAAAAACTCGCAATAAAAAACTATGCTCCAAACAAGTTAGAGCAATTTGCTTGGCAATTAATAAAAGAAAAACAAAATGCTGTGATATTTGGTCATAGTAATACCACACCTCAGTTGGCCGAATTATTAAGCCAAACCAAGGTGGAGTCTATTTCAGAAAAACAATATCGAGGAATATATCAAGTGGTTATTTCAGGTAAAAATCGTAACCTAACGTTATTAATGCAACCTTTAATCTGTAAATGACAACAGTCTACATAAGGTCATTTCCAGCTCCTGGCTGACCTGCCTTAATTAATTCTATGTGGGTAATTGAAAAGGGTGTTCCCCATTGCTGAATAGTCATTACGTCGTTTAGAGCACTACCGGTTACTTTAATAATGGCACCATTTTGTTGAAATTCTTTCTTTAAGTTCATCGGCAACCAATGCTTACCCTCTTTTGAAACTAATCCAAAAAAACCACCTTCAAGGTTCATGTATTTTACCGTCGCTGTAAATGATAACTGCTTCAGATCTACTTTACCTACAGAAGGTTTAATTGACATTTTAGCGACCTCTGATTTGGAAACGTCTTCTACGTTAACAGACGCTTTTTCTACTGATTCAGTTGACTTCTCTACTGACGAAGTAGAACTTTGCTGACATGACATTAAGGTGCTGCCTAACAAAACGATATAAGCTATTTTTCTAAACATATAAATGCTCTTTAATTTGTTGTTATTACTTAAATAATAGATCTTAAAACATAAGATCCGCTTTACATCAAAAGATTATCATTGAATTATACTTTACTGTTGAGATTCTTCTTTTGCAGTTTGAATAATTTCATCAATTTTATGTTTGTTTCCACATATTGCTTTTTGCTTATCATCACGATAATAGCGAATATCAATACAATCAACTTGATAGCGGCGTTCTAATTCTGTACGTTTTATTGGCTGATCTTTAGAATTAGTGATTTGTCGTTGTAAAGACTGACACTCTTGAATTTGTTCACTGGCCAGCGTTATATCTTCACACGCATTTTCAATAGTTGCACAACCGACTAATGTCAAAAACGTCAGTGTAGTAAAAAAATAAATAGGTTTCATTATGGTGTGTTACTTCATTTTTTTTATTAATAGTTACCAATATTATAGTCACCTATACTTTGAAACGATAGTTTTTCTTTAAGGTGAGTTATTCCAAATCAATTAATTAGCGAGCATTCGTCACTCTTTCACATCCATGTGATCGTGTCATACCGTTCATCCTGAACATAAAAAAGCCATTACAAAGTAATGGCTTTTAGAAGGATAGACAGTAAAATTAACTAATGGTTAAATCAGCACTACTTTCTGTTAGTAAAGGTTTTTTCTTACGTTTAAATACCCCTTTCATATCTTCAATAATCAGATATAAACTTGGTATCAAAACTAAAGTCACAATAGTCGCAAACAACACACCAAAAGCTAATGATATTGCCATTGGAATGACTATTTGTGCTTGTGCACTGACTTCAAAGAAAATGATAGGCACTAAACCAATAAAAGTAGTTATAGACGTTAGCATAATCGCTCTAAAGCGTTTAGTGCCCGCGTGCAGCACTGCATCTTTCAATTTAACGCCTGATTTTCTCGCATTATTAACATAGTCAACCATGACCAGCGAGTCATTCACCACAACACCTGACGCAGCTAATATTCCCATCACCGATAACGCACTTAAGTCCATACCTAAAAGAAAATGACCAAATACTGAACCTATGATACCGAAAGGAATAACCACCATAATCATCGCAGCTTGTGAGTAAGATTTAAGTGGTATAGCCAGTAATGAAAAGACAATTAACAATGAGATAGCAAAGTCACGTTTTTGACTGTCTGCACTTTCCATTTCTTCTTGAATACTACCCGAGACTTCACTTTGCACTTTTGGAAATTTTCTTAATAGTTCAGGAATGAAGTTATCACGAATATCATTAGCTACTTTGAATGGCTCAACCTGCTCAGCATCAACACTTGCCCAAACATTAATAGTACGGTTGCCATTTTCACGACGAATACGTGTAACACCCTCTTGTAAAGAGATGACCGCTAATTCAGATAACGGTAATTCTGCACCATTTGGTGCTTTAATCATTACATCATCGACATGACCAACAGAGCTTCGTTGATCAAGAGGGTAACGAACCATAACTTTCACTTCTTCGCTATCACGTAAAATTCGTTGTGCTTCAAGACCATAAAAACTGTAACTTACTTGCGAAGCAATTTCAGCTAATGTTAAATCTAGACTGTATGCTAACGGTTTCAATTCAAACTGAACTTCTTTCGCACTGGTTTGGCGGCTATCATTAACGTCGCCAATACCTTTTAGAGAATTAAGCTTAGCTTTTAAATCTCTTGAAGCTGCGAGCAATTGTGCGTCATCTTTACTCTCTAATCTAAAGGCGATATCTCCGTCATCTCGACCACCGCCAAATAAGTTATCACCTATGGTGAATGATTTTACACCCGGATAATTAGGTATGGCTGCACGCCATAAATCAGCAAGTTCAAAAGTATTCATCGGTCGTAATTCAGGTATCACTAATTTCACCATCAATTGACCACTTGTTCTACTGCGTAAGTCAACTTGCATATCAGAGATCATTGACTGGCCGTATTCAGCTTCAATGTCTTTATCTATATTATGAATAATACCTTGGATATTTAGTAAAGTTTGTAACGTTGCTTTTTCTGAAGCATCGACATTCATTTCAACGTTAACACGAGGAAAATCATGTGGGATCTTAGGTTGGCCAATAAAACGAACAAAACCACCGCTGAACAAACCTGCACTAATTAACATTAAACTAATAAAGAACATTAATACGCCATAACGATATCTAAGAAAAAGCCCTAAAGCTGGGCGATAAGAATTTTCAATAAATGCTCTTAAACTGTCATCAATGAATCCCCGAAGCTTGTCTACTACTTTCGTAATTCTATCTAATGGGTATTGAATGAACCATAAATAACCATACTCGTTTAATTTCTTTAGTTTTATTATGTTAACTTTAGGCTTCATTCTAACCAAATGCGCAGGTAAAATGAGTTTAGACTCTATTAATGAAAATATTAAACATAGAATAACGACAGAGCCGATAGCTTTACCAAACGCAGCTGATGGTCCTTCGCCAAAGAGAAATGGAAGGAATACGGCAATAGTTGTTAATACGCCGAAAGTCGCGGGCATAGCAACACGTTGAACACCTCGGATAACATTCTCAGTACTGTGTCCATGCTGTTCTATTTCTTCATGAGCACTTTCCCCCATGACAATAGCATCATCTACAACGATACCTAGCACCAAAATAAAAGCGAATAAGCTAATGACGTTAATAGTGACATTAATGAATTCTAGTGGCATAAGAAATAAAGTACCAAGGAAACAAACTGGTAAGCCCATCATTACCCAAAAAGCTAAACGAACACGGAGAAATAGCGCTAACATTAAAAAGACCAATATTGCTCCACTTTTCATGTTATCTACCATCATATTTAAACGACCTTCGAGGTAGTAGGTCATATCAACCCAAGTTTCTAACTTAACGCCTTCAGGTAGTATTTTAGATTTTTCATCAACATAGGTATTAATTATTTCAGCAACATCAGTAATGCTCTGATTATTAGCGGCACCAATAAATATACTTACCGAGTTTTCGCCATTAAACTTTGAATACTGCAAGCCTTCTTTAAAACCGTCAATGACAGTAGCAATTTCACCTAATGTAATTTTCGAACCATCTTCTAATGTAACAACAGGAATTTGCTCATATTCATGACCTCGGTAGGCCTGATTCTCAACTCTTAAATTAATATAACCATTTTCAGCGCGTATTTGTCCTGCTGACATATTGCGAGAATAACCACGAACCGCTTGAGCAACATCACGAAAACTTAGACCATATTCACGTAACTTATCTTTACTTACTTCTATAGAAATCTCGTAATCTAAACCGCTATACAATTCTGAAATATTTACAAAGGGTAATTGCTGAATTTCATTGTGAATTTTTCGCCCTAATTCTTTGAGTTCGCCATTAGATAGCTCACCATATAAACTGATATACATAACTTCTTGACGAAACTTTTCACGTTCAACTTTAATGCGCTCCATGCCATCAGGAAAGCTAGATATTGAATCAATCGCTGACTTTACTTCTTCTAAGACCACTTGCGGATCATAATCTAAATCAACTTCGAACCAACCATTTGAGAATCCCCTGTTTGAATAGGTTATTACTCGTTTTAAGCCCTGAACAGTTTCCAAAGCTTCTTCAACTTTGATCGTAATACCTTCTTCAACTTCTTGAGGTGCAGCTCCTGGGTATGGTGCAGTATAAGAGATCCAATTAATATTGAGTTGTGGGAACATCTGTTTGTTGATTGTACTAATCGTAAAATATCCACCCACTAAAATAAATATCATCAATAGGTTAGCAGCCACACTGTTACGAGCAAACCAAGCGATTAAGCCTTTATTGGTATCATTCATCATCTAGTCCTTTGTGCTTGCAATTTGTGTTTCAGAAGCTTCTTTAATAGTTTCTTCGCTTTCAATGCTAATTTCATCACTTAGTAAAGCTAACTTCATACCATCAACGGGGTAATCTAATGCAGAGACAATAAGTTGGTCACCTTCATGCAAACCGCCTGTTACAATAACATTTGAACCTTCTTGACGAATAATAGTAATTTCAGCATAGTGCAATTTAGAATCAGTATCTAAAACTGCAACTCTATTGTCATCCACAAGGTAACGAGGTAGTAAGGCTGCACTTTCAAGGCTAATACCAAAGATTTCAGCAGTTACATAAGAACCAAAACGAATTGGGTTGTGCTTAGGAGCATCTTGTTTAACCTGTAAACCATAAGGGTCATCAATTTCAGCAACTAAATAACTCATACGACTTTTGTTATCAACAACGCCTTCATTACGCGCAATTTTTGCCGCCCAAATTACATTTTTACCTGCATAAGTACCAACCAAATTAACCTTAGCATCTTCACCTTCTTGCACAAGAAACTGTAGTTGATTATCAGCCACAGGTAAGCGAATCTCAGCAATATCAGTGCCTAATAATTTACCTACTTTAGTGCCTGTTCCAACAAAAGAGCCTAAACCAATAGTACGACTTTCAATCATTGCATCATATGGAGCTCTAATTTCAGTACGTTCTAAATTACGTTTTGCACGAAGTACAGAAGCTTGTGCTGATTTAACTCGTGCTAATTCTTGTGCAAGTTGAGGTTTACGTAAGCTTAATTCTGTAGGAGAAGTATCTGTAATACGTTTCCACTCACGTTCAGCAACTTGGCCTTGGGCGCGCTCTTTTTCTAAAGCTGCACGTGCAGAAGCCATCGTTGCTTCAGCATCAATGAGTGCAGCTTGATAATCATTTGGATCTATTCGTGCAAGCAATTGATTTTTTGCAACAAAACCACCACGCACAAATACTTCAGAAAGCTCAACAACTTCACCACTGACTTGAGCGATAAGTTCAGTTTCATATTTAGGTTGCACCACTCCGTATGAATTAACTTTCAAACTTATTGGTGTAACATGAATTTTTTCAACTGAAACGATTGGCGTATTATCAACTTCAGCTTTTTCTTCTGGTGGCTTTTTCATACTTGAAAAGCCAATGAGTGCTACTATTCCTATAGCAAGAATAACGATTGGTACGATAATTTGTTTTCTATTTTTCACTGTTATGTCCTCATAAAAGTGTGATCAATTGTAATGATTTATTAAATTATGCATATAATAGCTAATAATTAGCCTACACAATTAATTAAGTTGTAAATGCTTATTACAAGATACGCGCCGAGATTGTTCAATATGTTAAAAAACATAAATGAGATACAAGTTTCCCTTAATAAATAAAGACTTACATTAAAACCACAAAATTAACAGGCAAAAAAAAAGACTGTTAAAAAAGCAGCCTTTTTAAAAGTTAGTTTTTTTAACCAATATTTATACTTTTATAAAAATATTTCTTCGATATAACCAATATAGTACTAACCACTGTAAAAATACCATTCCTGTAAAAAGAATAAAATCTTGCCAACCCACGGGTACTGCCTTTATAAAACCACCAAAAATACTTTGGGATGTATATCTCCAATCGATGATGCTGGTTCCTAAATATACGATGATAGAATTTGTACCAATCACAGCAAAGAATTTAGCCCATTTGGTAAAATCTAAAACGTCAATTAACCAATAAAAAAAAGTAAGTAAAAGTGTGCTATATCCAATGGTTACAAGAGCAAATGAACTAGTCCACAATGTTTTATTAATCGGGAAATACATTCCCCATAAATAACCAAGTAGTAACACAGAAATTCCAATGATGAATAACCCAGTCAGTAGAATTTTAGGCGTGGAAATATTCTTTATCATATAACGTCCAATAAACACTCCTGCAAGTGCATTGACTATTGATGAAACGTTTGAAAGTAAACCTTCAGGATCAATAGCTAATTGTTGGTATGTGATACCCGGTAACAAATTAATGTCGAACCAAGCATTTAATGCGCCATTCGCGGAGTAGTCACCGCCACCATACTCACCTATTGAAACGAAAGTTAATAATAGCCAGTATCCAATTAAAATACCGCCTGCAACAAACCATTGCGTTCTTTCGCTAACGTACCAAACCAACATAGCAGCTACAAACCAAGCAATACCAATACGCCCAAGAACGCTAACATAACGAATACCATCAAATGATGCTGGAATGCCCCCCCCCCAACCATGGTTGTATAAAATACCAAAACTAATTAAAAGCACTAAACGCTTAATACCACTGTATAAAATTGATTTTGCTTTTTCTGGTTCATAATTTGATAACGATTTAGCTGCTATGCCTAGACTGACACCAGATAAAAAGATAAATAATGGAAAGATTAGATCATAAGCCCGAAAACCATGCCAAGCGGTATGCTGCATTTGCTCTGCGAATACCGCTAAAACAGGGCAACCTGTAACAATAAATAATGCAGCAAATAAACTTTCTGCTCCTAAAATCCAAAACATATCAAAGCCGCGTAACGCATCAATAGACAGTAATCGCTTTTTCTTAGGTATCATTTTTTTAACTTCTAAAAGTGGTTCACTCGACATAGTTTGACCTTAAATAAACATATTTTCATAGCACCACATAAGACAGCGCTGTCATTTGTTGCGTTATAATAATATCCAAAACCTGAAATAGCAATTAGACACACTTTGTTATCAAATATAATAAGTATCTGCTTGTTTTCTAAATGCTATGACGTAACAATCTTAAGTTACTTATATTATTAAGGAACACATATGCTTACTAAAATCAGCACTTTTTTCAAAAATCTGGCCGATGATTTAACAGATAATTCTGCCAATCAAAATGCCGATGACGTAACAATAGAATTAGCCTGTGCAGTACTTTTGTGTGAAGTAATGCGTGCTGACGGACATTTCGATCAACAAGAACAAGCTAAGCTGGCTATATTATTGGTTGAACAGTTTAATTTGAATGAAGAAGAAGTGAAGGAAATCATTGATCAAGCACTCATTCAAAGTGAGCAAGCCACTGATTTTTATCGGTACACCTCTAAGATTAATCAGCACTTCACTATTGAACAACGAATAACAATCGTAAAGCATTTATGGAATATGGCTTATGCTGACGGTGAACTAGCGAGTATTGAAGAGCATATTATTCGTAAAATTGCCGATTTACTTCACTTGCGCCATGCAGAATATATTCAAACCAAACCAAGAAAATAACATCATTCATTTTTGATATGCGTTATTATAGTCATTAAGATCTTCAAATTAATTTTCTTGGTAAATTCAAATGGCCGATATTGGTAAATATAATACGCTTTCTGTTGTTGCAGTCACCGAAAAAGGTGCTTATATGGCGGGTGGTGAACTAGGTGAAATTCTACTACCTAACCGTTTTGTTCCTGAAAACTGTAAAGCAGAAGATAAAATCACTGTATTTATTTATGTTGATTCAGCTGAACGCGTTATTGCTACAACCGACAAACCTTATGGTCAAGTCGATGAATTTGTTTCATTAAAAGTAATACAATTGAATAAAATGGGTGCTTTCCTTGATTGGGGTTTACCTAAAGATTTATTAGTGCCTTTCAATCAACAGCACTCAGCAATGGAAGAAGGGAAGTATTATTTAGTACGTATTTTCCTTGATACCACTACTGACCGCATTGCAGCTTCAAGTAAGCTTGATAAATATATTGATATTTGGCCTGCCGATTATCAGAAGTGGGATAAAGTAAAATTAATGATTGGTGGGAAAACCGATCTTGGTTTTAAAGCCATTATCAATGATAAGCATTGGGGCTTACTTTACGATAATGAAATTTTTCAACCTTTGCGTGTTGGGAAAATCGTTGACGGATACATTAAAAATATTCGTGAAGATGGCCGAATTGATTTATCACTGTCACGTTCAGGCGAAGGAAAAGTTAATGACTTTGCTGATAAATTATTAGCCCATATTGCAGAAAACGACGGTTTTAGTCCATTGCACGACAAAAGTGCGCCGGAGCTCATCCAACGTATTTTAGGTGTAAGCAAAAAAACCTTTAAAGCTACCGTTGGAAACTTGTTGAAGAAAGATAAAATCACGATTGAAAAAAATGGTCTTCGTCTTAAATAAACCTTCCAAATGATTTAAAAACTGTAGATGAAGCTTCTGCCTCATCTACAAAATTATTCTTTTACTTTTTAGAAGCTACCTCGAATACCTACCGTAACTCCACGAGCAGGTAATGGTGATACATTTTTCAGAAATGATGTATGGACGCGTGCTTCTTCATCAGTAATATTATTCACTTTCAAAAAAGCGACCATATCGTCGCCAACATTATTAATAAAGTAATTAAAGTTAGCATCAAGCATAGTATAACCATCGGTTTCCGTTTCTAGTTCAGCAGTGTCCGACTGTTTAAAATAATGCGTTGCACTTAACTCAGCTGAATACTCATCAGTAATATAGTTGAACTGACCACCAATACGCATTGGAGGAATTCTTGGTAAGTTATCACCGTCAGTCAATTTTGCATGAATGTAATCTGTAAACAGAGTAGCTTTAAGTGATGGTGTTACCTGATAAAATAATTCCGCTTCTATCCCGTACATCACAACATTATTTTGTTGAAATACATATACAGGTAAACCTTCGCTTTCATCTGCATGATCTTCTTCTAAAGCTTCATCGTGATCTTCATGTCCATCTTCTGCAAATAGGCCTGTATTTGCTTGATAATAATAATCATCAATATGGTTATAAAAAGCACTGGCAACAAAACCAAAATCACCTTCAAACTTTCTCCATGTAATATCAAGATTATATGCTGTTTCTAATTCAACGTTTTGGTCCGACAATTCGACATGTAATTCATGGTCTTCTTCATGAACTTCAAATAATGCACCTACTTCATAGGTACTAGTACCAATATGAGCGCCGTTTGAAAACAACTCGCTCGCTGATGGTGCTCGCTGAGAAAACGCAGCAGAAAAGCCTACATTATAACCGGCTGAATATTCCCATACAGCGCCTAAAGAAGCACTAATAGGCGTAAAACTCTGCTTATTGAAATGTAATTCTTCTTCGTCATGACCGTCTAATTCATCGCCATGCTCATCATGCGATTCTACTTCACCACTTGCACTCAACTCTACATGTTCAATACGTGCACCCAATTGCCATAAAACATTATCTACGTGCTTTTCTTCAAGCCAAGCAACTGCGATTGATTCTGTAGTTGAAGGAGGTGTAAATGCTTCTTCGCCAATGGCTTTAAAATCATTTTCTTTATAATGAAGCGTCCAAGCCCCTTTCCAACCGTCAACGGCTTGATGATAAAGATCAAAACGAGTCTCTAACATTTCATTATTAAATTGTGTACCGACTTCTCCGCCTTCAATCTCTTGATGTTGGTAATCTGTGTAGGCAACTTTACTCATTAAACGATTAATAAAACTGTCTTCAAAACTAATTTCACTGAGTAGTTGGTATCGGTCTTGTACTAAATCACCAAAAACAGCGCCTTCTTCATTATGCTCCATTTCTGTTTCTTCATGTTCGTCGTGCTCGTCGTGCTCGTCTTCTTCGTGTTCTGAGTGAGCATGGCCTGGAATACCGTAAGTTCTTTCCATTCGACCATACGACAAACCTACATAGCCAGCGTCAAACAAATAACTTGAACCTATCGTAAAACCTGATGACTTAGACGCGCTGTTTTCTAATAACCCTTTAATTTCTTCTTCAGCATGTTCATCTTCATGACCTTCTTCTTCATGACCTTCTTCATCATGTTCTTCATCATGATCATCATGACTGTCTTCTGCCGTAGCATAACCCGGAATTTTATAGTCATTTGATTCACGCCAAAACGCATCAAGATGCACAGCTAAACTTTTGTAACCTGTATTTATGTTAAGTGTTGCTTCATTTTCATCAGCAACATCATTATCTTTTAGTAAATAGTCGATCTGATTATCAATCGTTGTCGGTACGCGATTATCAACAACATTCACCACACCACCAATCGCACCACTACCATAAAAAAGCGTTGAGGGTCCGCGAAGTACTTCGACTTGCTGAGCCGTGCCGGCTTCAGCTGAAACAGCATGGTCTGGTCCAACACGAGATGCATCACCTACGTCTAAACCATTTTGAGTAATTAACACTCTGGGTCCGTCCATACCACGAATAATAGGACTACTTGAAACAGGTCCGAAATAACTTGAATGTACACCGACTTCATTTTTCAGTGTTTCGCCTAAAGTAGAGGCTTGCTTTAAACGTAGTTCATCACCTGAAATTACATTCACGGGTAATGCAGACTCAATACTAGATGAATGAAGTGGAGTCGCGTAAACATCGATTACTTCCATAACGGTAGAGCGCATTGAAATAGTTACGTTATTAACATCTTGTTCTGTAATAGTGAAATGCTCATTGATATGGCTAAAATTTTTGGCACTTACGTGGAGTTCTACTTTTCCAGCACTGATCCCATTAAAACTAAATTGTCCCTTTTCATCGGTTACTGCTTTGTATTTTGTATTCACCAAAGAAACTTTTGCTTTAGTAACCGCATTGCCATCAGCATCGAGCACAATACCTGAAAACTTTTGGGCATAACTAGCCCCTACAAAAAATAGTGATAATACGCACACAGGTGCAATTTTATTGATATAAACTGATTTCATTTTTTTTCCAATAGATAGTGCTATAGAAGAGCGCAATTAATCGCACTTCCAAATAATTTTTTTATGTGTTTTTTAGCGTGAATGTCTATTTATTGAAAGGTGGAGCTCGTAACTGTGGTATCAAATAAAGGGAAAGGTGACGACTTGGTATGATTAATTTTTGAACCGGTTCTTCATAGCTAGTAACGTTAACTAATTTTAACGTGATATTATTCTTTGGCGTATCAATATTATGCTGACACAACTTACATTGCTGTAGTTCAACATTATCAGGAATAACCTGGCTATGCGCACTATGACTTAGTGTTGTACACAGGAAGGCAGACAAGATCAATAAGCTTATTATTGATTGCCGACTCTGTGAAAATAATTGTGATATTAAAAAATAGTTACTACGCATCACTTGTTACAATATAACAATTTATGACGCTTTACAATCCCTGAAATACAGAAAGTAAAAAGTCAGCGACAATATGCTTTACATATTATCGCTGACTTTATGTTAAACAATTACTGTAGCGAGTAAAACTACTGCGTGCCACCAATCGTCATTTCATCAATTTTCAACGTAGGTTGACCCACACCAACAGGAACACTTTGTCCGTCTTTACCACAAACACCAACACCAGCGTCAAGTTGTAAGTCATTACCTACCATACTGACATTTTTCATCGCTTCTGGGCCACTACCAATTAGGGTTGCACCTTTTATCGGCGAAGTGATTTCACCATTCTCAATAAGATAAGCTTCTGAACTTGTGAAAACAAATTTACCTGAAGTGATATCAACTTGACCGCCTGCAAAATGAGGCGCGTATATGCCTTTTTTCACTGACTTAATAATGTCCTTTGGATCATGTTCACCCGCAAGCATATAAGTATTAGTCATTCTAGGCATTGGCAAATGTGCATAAGATTCACGACGACCATTACCTGTTGGTGCAACGCCCATCAGCTTAGCGTTGTGCTTGTCTTGCATATATCCTTTCAAAATACCTTTTTCGATCAATACATTATATTGTCCGGGAGTGCCTTCGTCATCAATTGAGATTGAACCACGGCGATTAGCCATAGTGCCATCATCAACAATAGTGCATAAGTCAGAAGTAACCTGCTGTCCAATTTTACCTGAGAATGCCGATGAACCTTTACGGTTAAAATCGCCTTCTAAACCATGGCCAACCGCTTCATGTAATAACACACCAGGCCAACCAGAACCAAGAACAACCGGTAACATACCTGCAGGAGATTCTATTGCGACAACATTTACTAAGGCTTGACGAACAGCTTCTTCTGCATAAGCTAAATAACGCGCTTTGCCATTCTCAAGTTCAAAGAAGTAACTATAATCTGTACGTGCTCCACCACCAGCACTGCCACGTTCACGTTTACCATTGTCTTCAACTAAAACAGAACAATTTAAACGAACAAGCGGGCGTATATCTGTTGCAAAAGTACCGTCACTTGCTGCAACGAGTATTTTCTCGTAAACACCAGACAAACTTACAATGACTTGCTGAACACGTTTATCAACTGAACGGGCATGCGCTTCAATTTCATGCATCAACGTAATTTTTTGCTCTTGGGCTAAACTGCCTAAAGGATCAGTTGCTTCATAAACTGATTTGACTGTTTGATTTTTAAAGGCAAGTACTCGACCATTCTGTTTCGCATTGGCAATGCCTTTAGCGGCATCCGCTGCTTTTTGTAAAGCAATGGGGGAAATATCGTCAGAGTAAGCAAAACCTGTTTTTTCACCCGAAATAGCACGAACGCCAACACCACGTTCTATATTATATGAACCTTCTTTGACGATACCGTCTTCTAACATCCATGATTCATGGCAACTTGACTGAAAATACAAGTCGGCTAAATCAATTTTACGTTGATATATATTGTTTAACGTTTGATCTAAAAGATCGCGGTCAATCTGACTATCTGCTAAAAGTTCGCGCTCAACACTATTCATATTTTTCACTTATCGTATTATTTTATTTTAATTTTGAAGTTTTAATGTGCTTTCAAATTGATTATGTTCTGCAACTGGAATTGCTTTTCTTACTTTATCTAATGCTTGTTGGGAAAATTCGACGCTAATACTGCCCTCACCTTCCTCTAAACAAGCTAATATTTCTCCCCAAGGACTAATGATCATACTATGTCCCCAAGTTTCTCTGCCATTTTCGTGCACGCCCTGCTGTCCTGCAGCAATGATATAAACTTGATTCTCTATAGCGCGCGCCTGCAACAATGCTTGCCAGTGCGCTTTGCCCGTAACCGCAGTAAAAGCACTAGGCACGGTAATAATATCTGAACCCAATGCCGTTAAGCTTCTGTACAATTCAGGAAAACGTAAATCATAACAAATGGATAAACCGACATTTAAACTCGCAGCAGTTGCTGACACTATCTCATTTCCACTTTGCGTATATCGCGACTCTCTATACTGTTTTTCACTGTCTTGTACATCGACATCAAATAGGTGAATTTTATCGTATTGTGTTAATAACTCACCTTCAGGTGAAAATACGCAGCAAGTATTAGTAAACTTATCAGCAATAGTAGATAACAAAGGGATACTACCGGCAACTAAGTAAACATGATAACGCTTCGCCAAACGGGCAAGCTGTTCTTGTAAGGTAGACACAAATAAATTTTGATAAGCTAATTGATCACTTTCTTTAGCCAGCCCTAATTGTTGTTGATCTTTTCCACCAAAAAATAAACAGCATTCAGGTAATACGACAATATGTTCATCATCTTGCGATGATTCAGCAACCAACGTTTCAAGGTGACGATCAATTATTCGAAAATTGTCTCCAACATCAGGAACTGAGCATAATTGTATCGCGGTAAGTTTAACCATCTTCTTTAATGTCCTTTTGCTCTTTAATACCGCTGCTTTCTAACGTTTCAATCGGAACAACTGTTTCTTCAGGCAAAGTGTCAATAATTTCTGGAGGCGTTGAACGGCCTACTTTAATGTTTTGAGTTTTTTTATCAACAATTTTAACGATAGGTTTATCTATAGGCCCTGTAACTTCTATTTTGTACTCAGACACCACTTTAGAGGTTATTACTCCATCAAGGGCCACAGCACCAATAAGCACTAATGGATTCAACGTCGCAATCCACGCAATAGCCGGTAGACTGGATGTTATATTAGGCTTGTAAGACATTTTATAATCTAATATTTCTTCACTTAAATTGGTATTTCCCTTAATAGTCAAATCACCCGCAGCACCTTTCATAAAAGTATTGTCGGTATAAATAAGGCCATGCTTTATTTCAAAGTCACCTTTAATTGATTCGTAAAACATACCATCACTAAAAATATCTCTAAAGTCGAATTTTAATTTACGCACTAATGACTGCAAACTTAATAGTGAAAATGCTCGTGCTTGATCAGGAACTTCTGCTAAATATCCATCGGATAGTTCAACTCTACTTGTACCGTCAAAGTTTTCTAACTTAAAATCTAAAGGGCTACCGATCCAATTCAAACCATAAGTTAAGTCCAACTCACTATCTTTAATGGTAGAAGGGTAACCTAACTTTTCTATTTCATCATCGAAGTGTTTTGCCTTTAATGCACCCGTTAATGTTGTTTGTGAGATTTCTTCATTATGCTGCCATTTCCCGTTAAAGCTTAATCTTGTACTCCCACGTTTCGCGGTAAACTTCTCGATTTCTAAGATATCTATTGCGGACTTTTCGAGTAAAAATTCAACCTCACCTAAATCAAATTTTCCCAAAGTACAGCTTGCACATTTGGCGCGAATAGGAGGGATATTAGCAAAAAGAACGTCGTTATCTAAAGTAGAAGGTTCTTCCGCAACATTAACCACTTCATCAGATTTTTCTTCAGTGTTTACTTCATCGTCAATATTTTTATCAATGGTTTCATCAATCGTTAAATGCATAAAGTCTGCATCAATATCAATACCTTGCTGATGCCAATCCGAATGAATTTTAACTTTAGCAATCGTTTCTTTAGCTTTTAAATCAAGTAACCACCATTGATTTTGATCTAACAAGTCAAAAGATACATCTGTAAACGTTTGCCCAAGAACATTAAGCTCACCAATCTCGCCTTGAATTTGTTTAGGCGCACTCAGAATCGCAATACTGTCTTCTTCAGAATTATCTATTGCGTTCTCGATTCCATCAAGAATATCAAAAACTAAAGATTGCCACTCAGTAACAGACGCAGTAGCTAAATTAGTGGTGATATGAAACCCTTCTGCGGGCGTAAGCATATTTTCTATACCTAAAATCAAATGCGCTTTGGTAAACTGTACTTGCTCATGATTTAGCTCCCCATAAAAATTCACTTCATCCCCCACTTGAACGTTAAGTATTGAAGAGGCTTCTTGACCAGAAACATTTACAGTCGCTTTAAGTAATTCTCCTGCTTTTTTGTTGTAGGGCTCAGGTAATTCAAAGGCTAATTTTTCAAAAGTGGAATCAATAAGTAGCTCATAGGAAACGCCACCTTTGTGATGCATTTTAAGTGTTAAGTCACCTAACCAATCTAACTGCCCACTGCCATATTTTTCAAGTGACTTAGGCAGCTCTTTTTTCCAAAGGGATTCAGCCCACTGAGCTTGTAGGTTAATTAAAGTTTGGTAATATTCCGCATTGTTATTATTAGCAACTACCTTAAGTGACAACGGCATATCTCGCCAATTTAACGTTAACCCTTCGGTATTTATTACATCATTTTTATAAGTAAGTTCACCATTCACCTCGGTAAAATTCATACCCGGTGTTTGTAACGCGACCTCATTATCATTAAACTCAACGTTGCCACTTGCAACGACACTATCTAGATCATTCAAAGGTAAATTTAACGCAAAACTACCTGAAATATTTTTACTCACTCGTAACTGGTTTAGCGTATCTCCAACGGTATCTTGCATTGGACTATTATTCATTAAGTTACTGATCGCAATGGGCTGGGTATCCTTAAAATTCCCTTTTACGGTTAATACTTGTTCGTCTGCTAAGTCATCGATAGCGACTTTAACGTCAGTAACATCTATACCGCTTAAATCACCATCTCGAGCCGAAATTAACATAGTGTTACTAGTAAAATTTAAATTTGCAGCAAAGTCATTGATCACAGGCCATTTTTTATCAAACTGAAACTTACTGTCAGTCAATTCTGCATCGACAACAAACACGCCGCTATTATGCTGAAAAGGAAACTGGTCTAATGGACCATTAAAAAGCACTTGTGCTTGCTCAACGTTTCCTTCAATAATTGCCGAATTTAGATAATCGACAAGATCTTGTCCCATCAATAAATGGGGATAATAATAATGAATAAATTTAGCATCACCACGATGAACATTGGCTAGTAATGCCATATTTAAAGATTCATTTTCAAATGCTTTAATTTTTAATTCTGCAGTGGCGTGAAGTTGATCTGATATTATCTCGAGTTGGTTCACATTGACTGATAAATCAGCCGTTGTAAAATCAACATCAACTTGAGCGGCTATAGATTGATATGGGATTGGATAAAGAAAGTTTTTGTCAAAGTCTAAATGTCCATTTTCGGCTAAAAGCTTAATGTGCATATTTTTATTAGCGAAACTTAGCTCACCACTAACCGTTTCAATACCTGGAATACCTTGACTGTAAAATGAAGTTACCTCTGAAAATTGCGCATGCGCTCTGATATCTTCATCTTTAACCAGTAGATATACATCACTAATTTGACCAACAGGTGCTAGGTTTTTCAATAATTCTTGGCTTTCAGGATGTCCTGAAAATAATGGGTAAAGCTCTGCCAATCCAAAAAGTTCAAGTGAAGAAATGTGTGTTAGCAAACCAGTTGTAGTGTTCTTAACACCAACAGTTAATGGCTCCCATGCTTTATTATTAGTGTAAAATGTAAGAGGTGATGTTGTGATAATTCTATTGGCCGCATTGTCAAAATTCTCAACAAGTATATTGCCAGTATCTAAACGTAAACTTTGTAATTCATCTTTGATAATCCAGCTAACTTCATTATCCCCTAATGCTATTTGTAACTTATTGGCTTTACCTTTATTTAGGGTGTACCAAGCACTAAAATTAACTGAGGAATAAGTCTTCTCATTTTCTATCGCAAAAATTGAATCGAGCCAAGGGGTTACATTCAGTTTATTGGCTTCAAAATATAACTGACCACTTAAATCACGGAGATCTGTTCCTGATGCATCAAGGTTAAATTTAATATTATTAGACGTTAGACCATCAATCAGCATACTACCGGTGGCTCTGTGATGATTATCACTATTAACCCAAGAAAGTTGGTCTACGACAAAGGTCCGTGTTTTCGAGTCGTCTTGCAGTGTAATTTTACTCTTCGTTAATGAAAAGCGATTAATTTGTGTAAAAAATACATTACTAATACTATCAATAAGCGAGTTATCTCTTTGAGTTTTACTTTGTTGTGCGAGTAATGTTTTGTCAAAAATCACTTGCGCTCCAGACAACGCGATATCTTGAGTGATCAATTTTTGATGCTGTAAACTTCCCCAAAAATCAATGGTGATCTCCATTCTTGCAACAAATAAGTTCGCGGTTTCAGTGTCGAGAACATTAACCTGTTTAACAATTATTGTTGGACCACCTGTCGCCCATTCCATGCTTAATGAACCTATATTTACATCACTGTCGTAGGTTTCATTTAGGTAATATTGAAAGTTTTGCTGAAAATGATGAACATAGGGAAGGGATAATCGAAACGCACTGATCAACACCGCAAAAAGCACTAACAAAATTGCTAATACTTTATACAGTCTATTTAACCAACGATTCAAAACAGCTGAAATACTCATTAAACGAATTTACTACACACTCTTATTTGGATTAAATATTTGTTTTGGTTCAAAGTAATTTATTTTTATCATTAAAATAGCAAATTACATAAGTGAACAAAAGTACAAATAATTAAACATAAACTACATCATAATCACATCAAACTGCTCTTGATTATACATGGATTCTGTCTGAACTTTGATTTGCTTACCGATAAAAACCTCTAATTCAGCAAGATGATGATATTCATCATTAATTAGCGATTCACTTACCGAAGATGAAGCATAAACAATGAATTTATCTGAATCGTATGCTCTATTTACTCGTACTATTTCTCGTAGTATCTCAAAGCAAACAGTTTCTACTGTTTTTAAATGACCTCGACCTGAACACACAGAACATTCACCACAAAGTATATGCTCTAAACTCTCACGTGTTCGTTTACGGGTCATTTCAACTAAACCAAGTTTAGAGAAATTACTGATACTGTATTTAACATTATCTTTCGCCATCGCCACATCTAAACTATGTAGCACACGCTTTTGATGTTCAGTCGTATTCATATCGATAAAATCGACGATAATGATTCCGCCTAAATTGCGAAGCCTTAACTGTCGAGCAATAGCTTGCGTAGCTTCTGAATTGGTATTAAATATTGTTTCTTCTAGGTTACGGTGACCAACAAAACCGCCGGTATTAATATCAATAGTCGTCATGGCTTCAGTTTGATCTATGATTAAATAGCCGCCTGATTTCAATTCAATTCTTCGGTGTAAACTTCTTTGAATTTCATTTTCAACATCGAATAAATCAAAGATAGGCCTTTCGCCTGGGTAACATTCTAAAACGGGTGATAAATTAGGGACAAATTCTTCAGTAAACTCTAATAACTGCTCATAAGTCAGTTTTGAATCAATGCGAATGCGTTCTAGCTCTATTCCAACGAAATCACGCAACACACGAAATGCTAGCGATAAGTCTTGATAAATAGGTGTTTTCATTTGCTTTCGCTGCTTACGCTCTTGTACTTTTTTCCAAACACGACGCAAAAATTCAGCATCGTGTTTTAATTCTTTCTCGTCAGCCCCTTCTGCTGCGGTGCGAACAATGAACCCATGTTCCTCACTGCAGTATGGTGTAATAATATCTTTAAGACGATTACGTTCTTTCTGGCTTTCAATACGCTGTGAAATACCGGCATGTTCAGCATTTGGCATTAAGACTAAATAACGAGCGGCTACGGTAATATCTGTAGTTAAACGTGCGCCTTTTGTGCCAAGAGGATCTTTAATAACCTGTACAACTATTTGTTGCCCTTCATGAACTAAGGCTCTTATGTCAGGTACATGATCGGCTGGCATATCGCCTTTATTGAGAATAAGTTTGGTATTGATATCTGAAGCATGTAAGAACGCTGCCTTTTCTAAGTTAATATCAATAAATGCTGCTTGCATACCTGGCAAGACTCTAATGACTTTACCGAGGTAAATATTTCCAACTAAACCACGACGTGATTCTCGCTCTACATGTACTTCTTGTAATACGCCGTTTTCTATTAAAGCAACACGGGTTTCACTTGGTGTTACATTAATCAGTAATTCACCGCTCATCAAATATCTCCATTACTTATGATTGTTATTGGATCTTGAATAGGCGTAGGGTAATCAAGTTCAGCCAATAGTTTTGCTGTTTCATATAAAGGTAAACCGACTACAGCAGAATAACTACCTTTAATTTGTGTCACAAATTGTCCGCCAATACCTTGAATGCCATAAGACCCTGCTTTATCTTGCGGTTCACCGGTATGCCAATAACGCTGAATTTCTTCAATAGATAACGTTTTAAAGGTAACGTCTGTGGAAATGATTGCGGAATATACATTATTATTTTTAATCACCGCAATTGCGGTAAGCACTTGATGTGTATTGTTTGACAGCATAAGTAACTGTTTACAGCAATCTTCTAAACTTTCCGGTTTACCCAAAATATGTTGTTCAAAAATAACGCTGGTATCAGAGCCAAGCACAACAGAGTCAGTCGGTTGATTTTTTGCAACAACGTTTGCTTTTTCAATCGCTAAACGTAATACATAATCGCGAGGTAATTCGTTGTCGATGATACTTTCATCAATATCAGCAGAAATGGTTTCGAACTGATAGCCTAATTGGCTGAGTAATTCTTTTCTTCGCGGTGATTGCGACGCTAATATTAAAACAGGCTTCATACAAAAATTACTCAGTTAACAGTGCGGAATAGAAATTACGTAATACGAAAATGACGGCGTACTTTTCTTAACAATAAAAAGGCCCAAGGCCAAAGAATTATTGTGGTGATCACGGGATATAAGTAACTCGGCAAAAATACGGCATCAGTTAAAAAACGCTGCATCCAAAAAACAATTAAATGATATAGGGCGGATAAAACACCAACAATAAGCGCTTGTTGCCAAACAGAGAAGTTACGAATTTTTTGAAAGTTACCTGCAATAATGTAAACAGCAATAGCCATCGCTAACGTATGAACACCTAAAATAGACCCAAGTAAAACATCAAGTAACAATCCAACAAAGCCAGCAGTAATAACATTTACCCGCGCGGGTAAGGCTAAACACCAATAAACCAAAACCACTAAAACCCAATCTGGGCGAAATACATCAACACTAAGTGGTAAGGGCATAATAGTGGCTATTAGAGCAATTAACATCGTAAAAATAATAATCAAAAAATTACGAATCGACATTGATTACTCCTTTCTTATTTTCACTTTCATTATTTTTTGTTTTACTAGGTGATGCTATTTTTTGCGATGGTGCAAAAATCCCTAGTGATTTTTCTGGCCATAATAAAAGCAAATAACGTAAACGTTCTATTTTAGCGACAGGTTCACTTCGCACTAATGCGAACGCATTAGCGTCGTTATGTACCACTGTTGTTACACGCGCAACAGGATATCCTTCAGGATATTTATCGCCAAGACCCGACGTTACCAATAAATCACCACTACGAATATCGTAACTATGGGGTACGAAATTATGAGTAAGTCTATCTATTTGGCCAGTACCTGATGCGACCAAACGCACGCCATTACGACTGACTCTAACAGGTACGGCATGCGTAACATCTGTAATTAATATAACTCGACTGCTATTAATACCAACATGTAAGACTTGACCAACAATACCTTCGTCGTCTAATACGGGTTGGCCTTCAAAAACACCATCATCACTGCCACGATTAATGACGACTTGATGGCTATATGGGTCAGAATTTACGGATAAGATTTCAGCAACCATCTTTTTGACTTCTCCACGTAGCGGCGAAGCAAGTAATAAACGTAAACGTTCATTTTCTTTTTTGATAATCTCTAATTCTAACAATTGTTGATGAAAGCTCAATTCGGCTATTTTATATTGTTGGTTTTCATTGATGAGTTGTCTGCGGGTAACAATATTTTCTGCTGCCCAATTCATCATCTGTTTTGGCGTGGTCGCTAAATACTGCAAAGGGCTCACCATAGACTGTAAAAAACCACGAACATTGTCGAAGCTATTCATTTTATGGTCGAAAAAAATTAAAGATACAGAACAAAACAGCACCAACAAAAGTCGGTGCTGTGGGGAAGGGCCATGTTTAAATATTGGGTTCATAAATTAAACTTGTTTAAATGCTAAATATTCGCAGCCATTTTGTTTAAATATAAGAAGAATGCGCGTAATTGATGTTAGTCAAGGGGTGCTTTCAACGCTGTAGTTAGGCAACGTGGCAATGAATAATCAGTATTTTATTCGTAAGATAACTTACTCATAAGAAAAAAGATCGCCACCATGCATATCAATCATCTCAAGCGCTTTACCGCCACCGAGAGCTACACACGTTAACGGATCGTCAGCAACCACTACAGGAATACCCGTTTCTTCCATTAATAATCTGTCTAAATCTCTTAACAACGCACCGCCGCCAGTAAGTACCATGCCGCGTTCTGAAATATCAGATGCTAGTTCTGGTGGAGCTTGTTCTAAAGCAACCATAATGGCACTAACAATACCCGTTAACGGTTCTTGTAAGGCTTCTAGTATTTCATTACTGTTTAAGGTAAAGCTACGTGGAACTCCTTCGGCTAAATTACGGCCACGTACTTCAATTTCTAAGACTTCTTCACCTGGATAGGCAGAACCAATTTCATGCTTGATACGTTCAGCGGTTGCTTCACCAATTAAACTACCAAAATTACGACGTACGTAGTTGATAATAGCATCATCAAACTTATCACCACCGATTCGAACAGAAGAAGAATAAACCACACCGTTCAATGAAATAATACCGACTTCAGTTGTACCACCACCAATATCTACAACCATTGAACCTGTTGCTTCTGAAACTGGCATGCCTGCGCCAATAGCCGCAGCCATTGGTTCATCAATAAGATAAACTTCTCTAGCGCCAGCACCAAGGGCTGATTCACGAATAGCACGACGTTCAACTTGCGTAGAACCACATGGAACACAAACAAGTACACGAGGACTTGGACGTAAGAAGTTATTACTATGAACTTGCTTAATAAAGTATTGAAGCATTTTTTCAGTCACGAAAAAGTTGGCAATAACACCATCTTTCATTGGACGAATAGCTTCAATATTACCCGGCGTTCTTCCAAGCATTTGCTTAGCTGCAGAACCTACAGCCGCAACACTTTTTGAACCACCTGAGCGATCTTGACGAATGGCTACTACTGAAGGTTCATTTAATACAATACCTTGGTCTTTTACATAAATCAGGGTATTTGCGGTTCCTAAATCGATTGATAAATCATTAGAAAACATGCCGCGTAATTTTTTAAACATAAGATCAAAATATCCTAAAATGTTATGAAGGAGAGATAATCCCCTTTGCTCTCAACAAAGCATTGAATTAATCAAATAGCGTTTGGTTGAGTTTATTAATAATATATGGGCTAATCATACCTGAGTGTTTCAATTTTGTGTTATTTGAATCATAAAAAATGCCAAAAAATAGTGCTTTTTTTCAATTTTTTATTAAGCAGGTCATAATTAAGAGGCATGTTCAGTAAAAAAGAACTAATTGCCCACTTCTCGCCATGAAATAATTCGATCATTGCCCCGATAAACACCAAAGGTAGCTGTTGCATTTGCATCTTCGTCATGCAAATTACTCACTTTACCAGACCAGTTATATTGCAACCATGTTGGAGTAGTGTACTCAATATCAATAGCACCTTGATTACCACCACTACTCAGTTCAATGTTTTTAAGTTGGCCGCCAGAGAAACTAGCATCATCCCCACTAAGTAAAAGATCACCAATGACGATGTCATCTGTGGAATTAGAAAATGACCAGCTAGCATCATCGCTGATGATTACTGAAAAGTAATCATCAGAATTACGTTGATAATCACCAGAAGTATTAAGAAATTCAACTTCAAAAGATTGCGCTAATGATGAAGTTTCAGAACCAAAACTGTTATCAAGTACTAACCGACCAAAGCGCTGAACCCCTCCGGTTGATTGAACTGTTAGAGGAGTAGTAGTATCAACATTTATACCTACGCCATCAGAATCAGTTATACTATTAATGAATATATCGTAGCTGACGGTAAACTCAGAAACTTCTGAATTACTATCTTTAGTATAAGTGAAGGTATCCGTGCTAGAGAAAGTATAATCCATTACCCCATTTGACAGTTTACTTATTTCTCCGTCTGAAAATGTAGGTTCTACAACCATTTTAGTGGCATTATCAACGCCATTAACCGTAGTATCTTCTAATGGATATGTCCTGATGATGTTAGCTTCAGTTAATTTCTGAAATGATGTTTCTGTATAATTTTGGGTTGTTTCCCCGGCAGAATTTTTTGCAGTAATGGTTAATTTTGGCTCATTTAAATAACCAAAAGACTGACCAATATAAGTAAAATCTGTAGTTCCTTTAGTGCCGGCGTTTTCAAATGAGTTATGTGTAATCGATACATCAAAGTAACTGGGATAAAAACGACCGACATCTATAAAGTCCAAAGTATTAATCTCATTACCTAAGTAATCCGTATCTTTTATACTAATACTTACTCCCCCTACTTCGCTGTAACTGGCGACGAGTTCTTTCTCTGTAGTATTTATCGTTGTCCAATTTTCATCCTCGGAATTTGAAGAACTGATTACAGTATCGTCAACAGTTAGATTACCTAAAACAGCAGAGCTTGATGAAGGTAAAACATGCCTAACCGCTAACTCTATCGATGACTGAGGCTGATAGTTAGGTGTTTCAGTGTCATCATTGCATTGACCACTAAAATTCAAATCAAAATTGTCCCCTGCAATCTGTTTTGGATCACCATTAGCAGTTGCATTATTTAACAGTGTGTTGTCATCTAATTTTTTTGCCGTTAGAACAATTTTTGATGGGATGAAGTCTTTATTGATTGTAGAACTGGATACTCCCGATGAAACATTTTCACTGAGCGTAAAACTAAGGGTGCCAGCATCATCGTACTCAATGGGCAGAGTGGCTTCGCCGTTTGCATCAAAAACAATAGTACGAGTTTCACTTACTCCTGAAATAGCCATATTGGTACCGTTAAGAACGGGGACTATTGCTCCTGAAATAGGAATAGAATAACTGAAACTAAAATCTAAATCTTGGCTGCCTGTAAAAGCAGGAGCACAGCTAACCCCTGAATCACTCAACTTAACGGCTTTGATTTCGAAGTTTACACTTTCACAAGAAGAAACATCAGCTCCTGTATTCACGTCAAGTAAAAAACCTGCATTAGCAAAGACGATATCGCAACTGGTATCACTACCATTATTACAGGTATAAGTTTGATCTGAACTTAGCGTAATAGTTTCTTCAACTAAATGGTTGAAGTCGGTTGCTGTTTCACCTGTCACGGTAACTGTTGTTTTCAAAACGCCGTTTGCGAATATTTGTACATCTGTTGATGTCGCAATGGTGACAGTACACGCCTCATCACTACAGGCTTTTATGGTTAATGGCTCAGCTACACAGGTTAAACCTTGAGCATCATGATTTATTTCGAAATGATGAATTACTTCACAAGGGTGAGTTTCAGCAAAAACAGCCATAATTTCACTCTCAGACAAAGCACCTTCATAAACCCGTACTTCATCTATGCTGCCAGTAAAACGGTTACCCGATTCCCCCGCATCAGTTTCACCGCCAATGGTTGCGACTCCGGTATCCGTGCCCCAAGTCCCAGAGTAAGTATTACTCGTTCCTCCACCGGTGACTATTTGTGGTTCGCCATTAATATAAATTTGACGTGTTTTATTAGCGCTATCATGAACAGCGGTAACAAAAGTCCACTCATTAGCTATGATAGATGTCGTAGTATCAACACTAACGGGGCTTACACCACGAGAATAAAAACGCAATTCGCCATTTCCTGCGTCACCTAAACTAAAGGCATAACCCGTCTGATTCAACTCATCGTCAGCAAATATTCGAGACCCGGAATTAAGGTTAGAAGGATTAATCCAAGCGGTAATGGTGAAGCTACCTTGAAGGTTTTCAAACGAATCAGGTAGCGCAACATAATTATCATTAAAGGAGCCATAACGACAAGTACCGGGATTAGTTGATAATGCCGGTAAAGCGCCATCAGTGGTTGCTCCATTAACAGCTATTGCATTAAAGTTACCCGTTTCGTCAATAACTTCATCCGCTACTCCACTGTAACTCGTTTCTTCAAAACGGTATTCTGCAATCGGCTCAAAATCACAAATAACGGTATCACGGCTTGTTCCATCATAATTATTTTTAGCGAATTCATTGGTATATAAACTCGTTATTTCTGTAGTGGAAAGTACTTGGTCATATATCTTAAATTCATCAATCAATCCTTCAAAATCTTGCCCTGAATCAAACGAACCTCCAAAACTATCTTGTTCCTGTCCTATGACTATACCGGATGCGTCTGGTACAGATAATTGCCCGCTGCCAACTCCTGTATCACAATCTTGAAATTGATCATCTACATATAAACAGACTTGGTCATTAGCACGTGTTACCAATATATGATGCCACGTACCGTCAGTAATGGTTATATTTCCTTCTAGTGTTGTCCCCACATCTTGCACCTTTACATAAACATTACTGTCATTGTTTAGGTATACCTCTAACTCATCATCACCGGTACTACTTCCTAATGCATGCAGTAACTCTTGTTGGCTATAGCTATTATCAACGTTTACCCAAACAGATAACGTTAAATCATTAAGTCCATCAATAACGCCACTAGGAACAGTTAACCAGTCATCAGTACTTGTAGCAGAAAGATCGAGGGAATTATTTACTTGGGACTCAGCTGCTGATGCATTAACGCCATTGATACCTGCATTATAATTTCCGATTTGATCTATAACTTCAAATCCTGACCCTGTATAGCTACATTCATCAAAACGATAATCAACAATCGGTTCAACGTCACAAATAACGGCATCACGGCTGGTACCATCATAATTATTCTTTGCTAATTCATTCGTATATAACTCAGTTATTTCTGCACTTGAAAGCTCTTGATCATAAACCTTAAATTCGTCAAGTGCGGCACGAAATCCTTGTGGAGAGCTTGTATCAATGTCGTCATTTGATGTACCAATGTATTTTATTGTTCCTGAAGGGCGAGCAGCTACACTGTCCTTATTGTCTCCATCAATATACAAGGTTGTACTATTAGTACCATAGACTAAAACCATATGATGCCAACCACTTGTTAAGTCACCAAATTCAAAACTACCTACTGATGAAGTATTTTCAACATAAGCACTCCATCGATAGTTTTCATCTCTATCTAAATAAAGTAAATCACCAGCATCATTGTCCATTGCACCTAACGCAAAATAACGACTACCTGAAGTCACAGTGGGTTTTTTAAACCATGTAGATACACTAAATTCACCATCGATAGGAATTGATGTTTCGATATAATGCGATGCATCAGACAGATTTGCGGCACGTTCAATTTGAGCGTCATCTGAAGTATCAAGATTAGAAAAGCTTTGAGCTGAATAGTTGCCTGTTTGATCTACAACTTCAAATACTGACCCCGTATAGCTACATTCATCAAAACGATAATCCGCAATAAGTGTTGCAGGAACAACCACATTATCACCGGTAACCGAAAGACTAAAATAATCTGTTCCAATCCAACTAGTTTCATTATTAAATGTTTTCTTTTGTGAAACGATATAGACGGAAACTTGATTATTACTATCAATATAATCAGTAATATTTGAAGTTACGCTTTGCTCTAATTCTTCCACCCAGTCTCTTGTTGATTGGGTAAGCAAGTCGTAAGAATTACTATTACTGTTCCAAATATAAATAAGTACGCCATCTGTTTTATTTGCTTTGCTATTTGACCCAAAACCATTCCAAAAAACATTCAGTTCTGTCACATCATCAGCTGCTTCATCTAGTTCTATAACGAAAAGCAGAGCAGGGTACAGATTTTTGGTATAATTTATAAGGTCATGGTAGGTATTATTATTTATTTCAATAAAATCATAATCGGAAGAAGATAGTTGCGAAGATGGAGTGTCGTTACTTGTAGGTAATTGAGTACTAGGAGTCCCTTCATAAGCAAAAATATCTACCCCCTGACTTCTTACAGAAAAATCATAGGTTGTCGTTGTGGCTGCGCCAACAAAAAATGAAATAGACAGAAGTAAGAATAATACGATGCGCTTCATAAATAGATAGAACCTGCTTTGACATAAATATCGAAATACCATTAAACTAAAATGGTCTCATTAATCGTCAATATGTTAAAAATATTAGCAATAATTATAGAACAAATGTAACGCTAAGTATCTAAACAAGCAATAAAAAGCCCCGCATTGGCGAGGCTTTTTGGGGTTTTATTTGGTACACATCAGAATTATTGGATTATGCGCTTTC
>ENA-OSET01000740-OSET01000740.1-sediment-metagenome-genome-assembly--contig:-NODE-740-length-35827-cov-9.105315_pt1 | contig 35827 bp, 42 predicted proteins | sample MGYA00237882_ERZ534229 | MGnify/ENA primary metagenome ERZ534229 (study PRJEB26408, sample SAMN06266212) | sediment metagenome | isolation source: Hudson Canyon methane seep mesocosm | place: USA:Hudson... | reverse complement strand
GGCCGAAGGCGCACGCCTGGAAAGTGTGTATAGGTTTATCCCTATCGAGGGTTCGAATCCCTCGCTCTCCGCCATATTTTTTTCTCTATCCTAGAGTTCGCTTAGTAAAGCTCACTAAGCATTTAAGAATCAAAGGGATGGAAGCATTGCTTACCTGGTTCACTGTCTCTACAGTGGGCCAGTACCCTCCAATAAAACCTACATATCTACAATTGTCTCGAACTTGAATTTGGCTGTTCGCTTTGGCTTAGTTTGTAGGAAATTATGAGGCGTTGTTATGGACTGACGATTCGCTTAGGCGAACAAAACCTCTTGTTCGCTCCAATTAAATGACATATCAGTTTTCAATTTAGTAAGCGTCATATCGTGAGGTATATCACCTTGGAATACACGCTTGATAATATCCGGTGATAAAAATGCCAGTCTGATACAGTGGGATACATACCGATCACTGACCTTATTTAATGATGCGATATCTTTAGCCGATATCGCTTTTCCTGTTATAAGCGATTCGTTCCATATTAATCCTAGTCTGACAGCCTTCTGAATGGCCCTTACTGAGTCAGCATGAGGTTTAAGACTGTCTTGGGTAGACTCACTCTCAACGATTAATTTTGTTTCTACACCACATCGCTTTAAATCAATCATAATTTTTGATAAATATGTATTATTTTCCTGGACAGTCGAATGATCGAGTAAATCATTCACTATGTTCGTCGTTGAATAAAAAATAGTCAGCGAAGTTCGTGTTAATGTTATTTTCTCAATTATTCGGTTAAATAATGCAATGCGCTTATAGATATCCATACTAGTCCAGGCGTTTATCAATCTTAGTGCTTCTTCACTAATAAATTTTTGTTCCAACGCTGATAATTCAAGATGAGTGAGAATAGAAAGCAATTCCCCCTTATTTTTGAGTAAATCAATAAAGTTTTTCTCGACTAATATTTCTAAAGTTTGCGCTGGTATACGTGTGACAGCATTATTAGGAAGCTGTTTGAATTGAATAAGTGCCTGATTAACATAATAGCGGTATCGTCGGCTTTTCTTGCGTGTATGGGAAGATGAAAATGGATGCCCATCGACATCAAATATCAACCCCGCTAATAATGAAGGCTCTTTAGCAGCGGTGCGGTGATACGTTGCAGAGCAGTTAGCCTTAAGTAATTTTTGTACTTTATTCCATTGAAACTTATCAATGATCCCTTCATGATTTCCATTGTAAACGTGATCTTTGTGGCGAATTTTTCCTATATAAATGGGATTTTTTAAAATTGAATATAGTGCACCTCGAGAAAATTCATTACCACCGTAACCACTTTTTCCTTTCTTGGACCTAACCCCCTCAGAGTCTAATTTTTCTTTCAACAGTTTTACTGAGCCTAACTTCAAGTATTGTTCATATATATGTTTAACGGTTTTTACTTCTTCGAGATTAGCAACCAAACTTTTATCAATATTGTCATAACCTAATGGTACATAGCCCCCCATCCACATGCCTTTCTTCTTGGAAGCAGAAATTTTGTCGCGAATACGCTCTCCCGTGACTTCACGCTCAAATTGAGCAAAAGACAAAAGTACGTTAAGTGTCAGCCTACCCATTGAGGTTGATGTATTAAATTGCTGAGTAATCGATACAAAGGAAACACCATTTTGGTCGAACGTCTCTACCATTTTGGAAAAGTCAGCCAAGCAGCGGCTCAATCGATCTACTTTATAAACAATAATTAAATCAATTTCTCCAGATTGAATATCATCCATTAATTGCACTAAAGCCGGACGCTTCATATTGCCACCAGAAAATCCACCGTCATTATATTCCCTTTCAATCAATACCCAGCCTTCATGTGCCTGACTTTTAATATAGGCTTCACATGCTTCTTGCTGTGCATCCAGAGAGTTAAATTCTTGCTCTAATCCTTCCTCAGATGATTTGCGGGTATATATGACGCACCGAGTTTGTTTCTTACTATTTACTGGCAGCAACTCATTCACCGTCGACTTCCTTTGAGTTTGTCAGGCCAAAGAATCGTGGTCCAGACCATCTAGCTCCTGTAATTTTACGAGCAATATGCGACAAACTTTTATAACTATGTTTTTGCCATCTAAATCCATGTTCTTCAACGATGACTTCATATGTCACTCCTTTCCACTCACGGACAATGCGTGTGCCAACTAAGTACTTTGTTTTTGACGATATTGTTTTTTTTGAAACTCTGGATATAATTTTCCCCCGTAGCAAACGAAAGTTTTGCCCCTGTTCCTTTGCTTGAATTGCCCAACTGATATTACCTAGCAAAAAGTCTTTTCTAGATTTCACCGGTGGTTCTACGTTAAATAATTTAATGTAAAGAGCTCTTAAATCACCTGAACACAGGGACTCTAAATCATTTAATTTGACATCAACCATTTCCACCTCTCTCCACACATTTTTTAAACCATAAAGCGTAGTACTAGTAACGCTCTTATGGCCTATAGAGTCAAGTGGTGGTGATGAAAGCTTTGCCTATTTCCATATGACAGAAAATAAAACATCAATCGACCAAAAAGAGGATTTTTACACGTTCATAAAAAATAATTGCACAAGAACGTATGTGGTTTTACTCTGTAAATAACAATTTGTCCTGAACCGGATAAGCATGGAGGGTTACGTCTCACTCACTTGAGTGTGATCTCCCATGCTTATCCGGTTTTTTTATGTCTGTTAAGGAGCATTATTATGACTCAAGAATTACATGTTCAATATCTGCCTACTGAAGAACTGATCCCATACGCTCAAAATGCACGAACGCATTCAGCTTCGCAAATTAAGCAGATCGCAAAAAGTATCCAAAAATTCGGATTCATTACCCCCATCATCGTAGATGAACAAAAAATGATTGTCGCGGGTCATGCCCGTGTAATGGCAGCTAATACACTTAGTCTTAACATTGTCCCGTGTATTGAGATAGCACATCTGACACAAGCTCAGAAACGTGCCTATATTCTTGCTGATAACAAACTGGCTGAAAATGCTACTTGGGATGAAAGTCTGCTTCGCATAGAACTTGACTACCTTGTTGATAATAATATTGATGTGGACGTGGATTTAACCGGATTTTCAATCCCGGAAATTGATCTCATTCTAAATCTCGATAAAGAAATCAATGATGAAGAGCCAGAGTCTTCATTTGAAGCACCGCCCGATAACCCTATCACACAAATGGGTGACCTTTGGTTACTCGGCTCTCACCGCGTAATGTGTGGTGACTGTCGAGACTCTGATGTTGTCGACCGACTTATGGATAGCAAACAAGCGCAGCTTGTTATCACCGATCCACCCTATAACGTCAAGGTCAATGGTCACGTATGTGGCTCTGGAAAAGTCCAGCACCATGAATTTGCAATGGCAAGTGGTGAAATGAGCTCTGAAGAGTTTTCCAATTTTCTACAAACAAGTCTCTCTCAACTAGCTAGAGTCAGTGCTAATGGTTCCCTACACTTTATCTGTATGGACTGGCGTCATATACCCGAGCTTATCCAGTCAGGAAAACACGTTTATGACTCAATGCAAAACCTATGTGTCTGGAATAAAACAAATGGCGGTATGGGAAGCTTATATCGCTCTCAGCATGAACTCATCTTTGTATACAAAAAAGGTGATACCCCGCATATCAATAATGTTGAATTAGGTAAACATGGACGTTATCGGACAAACGTCTGGACATATGCAGGTGTAAATACATTTAGCAAGGACAGAGATAAAGTCCTCGCCATGCACCCTACCGTCAAACCCATCAAGATGTTTGCTGATGCGATGTTAGATGTCACACGATTATCAGACATTGTGTTGGATGGATTTCTCGGCTCAGGTACGACTTTACTTGCCGCAGAGCAAACGAAAAGAACCTGCTATGGCATTGAAATCAACCCTGGCTATGTCGATGTCGCCTTGAGGCGCTGGATTGAACTCACAGGCATTCAGCCCATCCATGAAAATACCGGCAAAACGTATACAGAACTATCACTCATAGAGGCCTAAATCATGTCTGGCAATGACTACAAAATAGGCTATAAAAAGCCGCCGCTCGATACCCAATTTAAAACTGGGCAGTCAGGTAACCCCAAAGGTCGTCCTAAAGGCGTTAAGAACCTTGCTACCGACCTTCAGGAAGAGCTGGAACAAAAAATCCAAATCACTGAGGCTAATCAAACTCAGGTGGTCACAAAACAACGTGCCATGCTTAAAACGATGTTTGCAAAGGCGCTTAAGGGGGAATCGAGAGCAGCTACTGCCTTAATTAAGCTCATTGTTAGTCTTGAAAAAAGTCAAGATGATGTATCTAACCAACCCGAGTTGGCCGCAGATGATTTAGCCATACTTGAAGCATTCAAAGACAAATTAATCAGTGAACATAACCCAACTTAATCAGGAGAATAATCATGAGTCAACAAGCATTACTTAACGCACTATTTCGTCAAAATATAGCGCCTTTTATTCAAAAAACCTTTTCTACCATTTCATCAGGTGATCCTTATCTTAATAACTGGCATATCGCCGCCATTGCCTGGCATTTAGAGCAATGTGTAAAAGGTGATATTAAGCGCTTAATTATTACCTTACCGCCACGTTCATTAAAATCTATTGCAGCATCGGTGGCGTTTCCAGCCTGGGTATTAGGATTGCAGCCAAGTAAAAAAATAGTCTGCGTCAGTTATTCCCAGGAACTGGCTAATAAGCATGCCTATGATACAAGAACGGTCATGCAATCAGATTGGTATCAACAATGTTTTCCAAATACAAGGTTGAGTGCTGGGAAAAGTGCTGTCCATGACTTTAAGACAAGTCGAAAAGGATATCGTCTTTCTACCTCTATTGGGGGTACATTAACAGGACGCGGTGGGAACCTTATTATCATTGATGATCCACACAAGGCAGATGAGGTGGGATCTGATATTGTTCGCCAAGGTGTTATAGACTGGTTTAACTCAACCCTACTCTCCAGACTGGATAATAAAAAAGAAGATGTCATTATTGTTATCCAACAACGATTACATGAAAATGATCTCGCCGGTCATCTGTTAGAGCAAGGGGATTGGATACACCTTAACTTGCCAGCGATTGCTGAAGAGGAACAAACTATTCAAGTTGGTGATGACCAATTTTACTCTCGTCAAATCGGCGATGTACTGCATCCACAAAGAGAGCCGTTGGAGATCCTGGATAAAATCAAACGAGGATTAGGCTCTTACCGGTTTGCTGCGCAATACCAACAAAATCCAGCACCACTTGGTGGCGGGCTTGTCCAGTGGAATTGGTTTAAACGCTATAAAAAATCACCTTCCAGATATCAAAATGATTTAATTGTCCAGAGTTGGGATACCGCAAGCTCTGTGAATGAATCCGGTGATTACTCTGTCTGTACCACCTGGTTATGTAAAGAGAATCAATACTATTTATTGGATGTATTACGCATACAGTTAGATTTCCCCGATCTAAAGCAGAAGATGATTAGTCATGCTGAGACTTACGAATCAGATCTTATTATCGTCGAATATGCTAGTTCAGGAATACCGCTTTTTCAAGAGATTTCTTCAAAAACTAATCTGACTATAAAATACCATACGCCTCGGGGAGACAAGATATCTCGTATGGAAGCAGGTACTGTTTTAATCGAAGCAGGCCAAATCTTAATTCCTGAAGAAGCGCCCTGGCTTGCTGAGTTTCAACGCGAGGTAGTCACATTTCCTAAAGGCAAGCATGATGATCAAATTGATAGTCTTTCACAGTTTTTATACTGGGCTAGAAATCGAGATTATAGGCAGCGCCTGGCACAAGTACGTCTCACGGTAATTACCAGAGCGCCATCTCCTTCAATCAATGATATATTTCACACCTCTATTTATTAATACAATAGGGTCATGACAAGTTAAGCGGCTCTTTTCTAAACATATCAAGCAAGATCTGTAGAGATCTTGCTTGATATGTTAGTAAGCATGCAAAACTGACCCACTTTAGTGGGTTTTAGCAAGTAAAATTGACCCACCTATTTTGTTATATTCGAGCTTTGGCTTGGAGAACTTAACAGGTGATATTAATGGAAACAGCAAGTAAAATTCGTCGTCTCGTTTTAGTTGATGGGAATAGCATTCGTTCTGTCAGTAAATCAACGGGCATATCAAGAAACACCATTCGTAAATATTTGACCGACGACAATCCGCCTAATTATCAGCGAAAAATACCAACTTCAACCCTGCACTTAGTGCTCATGAACCTCAACTAACCGACTGGTTTAACTTTGATATTCGGCGGCCTAAGCGAGAAAGGCGTACCGCTAAAAAACTCTATGAGCAATAAAACTCCATCACGATGGCAATAATTATTGCTTCCTCACCTATTAGCCCCGAATTTTCTTCATTAAACTGAGCTTGGACTATGGCCTTTCTTACATTGTCAGTTTCATGTGTCATGGTATTCGTTAAAACTTCTCTTCTCGTTTACCATCGAGATCCCAGTCACCCAAGCCGTCATTATCATAGATTTCATTCATATCACGACCGTCCCATGCTGGATCACGTTCGCCATCCAAGTCATCTTCTGATAAGCCAGATGAATGTCCATGACTACTACTTCTACCACCACTAAATAGGCTGATAATATAAAGAATGCCGAAGAAGATAAGGTATGGCATAAAGTAATATCCGATAACCGCAGTAATGGCTACGATGACTCCCCATTTGATTAAAAAACCTTGCATGATGTTCTCCTTGTCTTTTGACTTTGCCAACCAAGATCACTATAACATTTCTTTTTGTGTTTCTTTACTGTAGAACTATCATATCTCCATACCACGACAATTATAGAAGCCCTCAGATTAACATATGCTGAATAAAGCATTTTCGTTATTGTTGTATTTCGGAACGGCCATATTCAACACTCTGGTTCAGTAACAATAATCTGTCGGCATTACTTGTGTTCAATCTATTTTTGAGCACGCTGAATACAATTTTTTGTATAGATTGCTAGGTATTCAGCTTGTATTCATGTGAGCTGAACTATACTAGAACAATCTAAACCTTATAGCTTGACCTACAGGGAGGTTTTAAGAATATGACATTAAAAAGACTATTTATTGGCTTTGTGATTATTGCTGTTTGGAAAGTTATTAGTAATCTCCCTTCTCCAAATTCCGTCAATTATAGTGAAGACTATGATTTCTATAGTATTGCGCCCACCAGCGTTTCTGATATTAGCAAACAGGTGTTTACAACATCTCCCATCGTCATTAATGGTACTCAATATGCTGGTCGTACAAGCTGGGCTTCAGGTTTCAATTATTCAGTATTAGATCACGGAAATAACTATAGAGTTAAAAAATTAAATATTGATTTCGATGTAACCTATACAATGCCGAAGCTAGCTTTATTTTGTTGTTCAGATGATATTGAAACCCGTTTTAATACCTTTTATGAAAATCTAGACTTACATGAGCACGGGCATGGTCAGATTTTAGACGATGCAAAATATGAAATATTTAACTACCTTATGGACACGCCTACCCAAAATAGTAAGCTAGCACTAAAAAAAGCTCTAAATGTCAGGTTTGACGAAATGATCCAGAAGTTTACGGATCTTAGCCATAGATATGATATGGATACTCGTCATGGGTATACACAAGGGGCATATATTTAATTTTATCCCATACCAGCATCATAAGTTAAATTCTCAATATCACCTTGTAACTTGTACAGTGAATAGCCTTTTCCATAGAGATTGAAGGTATCACTTTTAGCACTTTAAACAATAATCACACATAACCCTATGGGCATTTACGCAGGTGTCACTCTGAGTTTCAAAAATTGTTTTCACTTTTTCTAGCTGTTCTTTATCCATGACGCACCCTTTAACGTATCAACCTACTTTTACTCTAAAATTTATTTTTCCGCCTTAACCAATCCATTACTACCGACTTCGTTTTATCAGAGACCTCTGCATTTCTTCTTAAAAACAACTGGTCTAGTTTCGGCTTTTGTCCAGAAACTAACGTTAACCCAAGCGTTGCTCGTTCAGGCGACAATACCTTATAAATATAGTAATTCCCATTTGCAATATCATCATGATAACTAGCCGCGCAATGTTTCTGATCGATACCTTCTTGTAATAAATTCACGCCATTTGTAATAGGAATAATCGTGTTATTACCTATGATGGGAGCCTGAGGATAGTCAGCATTATATTTTTTAAAATGGGCTTGTTTAGCCAGTCTTTGATTAAGTAACCTAGTGAGATGGTCATGTAATGTAATGAGGTCACTATTTGATGCACACTTAGCAATATCATCAATAATATTTCTCATCTCTAGTTGTTCTGCCAATCGAAACACATCATTTAAGGTATTGCTCAAGTGTGAATTCCATTCACCATCTTTTAGTTTATGGATAAATGTCGGCCTCACTAGTACGGGGTGTCGCACCATTAATTTGGCAAGCATGAGATTAATCTGCTGCTGATGATGATTAATCTTTTGATACGATTTGAGTTCAAACACTTTTTTAATGAGCGATAATGCGGTGATGTCATAGCGTTCAAAATTAAATTTCGTCAATAATTTAATGGCCGCTTGAGTGGCAGGCAAGCCACACTCCCCCATAATGTGTTTACGTGATAAGCCAATGACTGTCGTTAGCTTTTCTTCTGTCCATGTGTTTTGTTTGGCTTCACACATGACTAACCAAAATAATATGGGATGACTAATAAATAGTTCATAAGCATATCGATAGTGACTTGTCATATAGAGGATTGCAAAATCAATATGACGATATTTAACTATACGGTTTCTAACGGGTTCAGGAATAGATAAATACCATTCACTACAATCTTCATGCTGTGACAACATTTCTAATGGGGCTAAAGGCGTTGAAAATAAGGTTAAGACTTGTTCTTGTCTTTTTGAATTTAATTGCCACGTAATACCAACATCCCAATAGCTGATACTTGCAGATAAGGTGTCAGTAAAACTAATCTGTAAAACACGATTATTTTTATTTGTAGCAATAGTCATCATTCGAATTTCCCTTTAATGCAGAACGTGTCAGTAATTATCAGATTATCTATCCTTCTATGGTGCCTTTATTATTGGTATATAAAACGTGTTGATTAAAACTTATTGATTGGCTCTAACCATTTCTTTTCTCTTGATATTGTCATCGTTTGAAAAACAAGAATAACGATAACGATCAGCAGGTATTGGCATGACTGCCATACGTATAAATGTTGTTATGAGTATTTTTTCATCTGAGGAACGGTTTACCTAGAGGTAAATAACTAGCCTAAGCCCATGACACTGGCAAAGATTGCATAACTAACCAATAAATAACAATTTCGTTTCCATGCCATTTTCCAGTGTGCTGAAACAAATTCCGTTTTGCCATTACTCTTTGCGCCTTTAGCAATAACACTGGTAAACAATAGTGACGCAATAAAAGAAAATAGTAATACCTCTTTAATATAGCCTGTGCTAAAGGCGATAATTGGGATTAATAAGTGACATATTGAAATATTTGTCATCAATAACAGAGCCCCAAATAATGTCTGTTTGGTCTGTTGTACTATCTGCTGCTCCTAATTTAAATAAAGTTCGTTTATTTGAACTGAACAATATTATCAATATTGCTGTCTTGCCATAAGCCCTCTCACCTGTTCAAGTTCATCTTCTGTTGGATCAGGCCAAACGTTAGTCCCTAGCCCCCATACAGGTGAGCTTAGATCCTTCCATTGATACTGCCCACCTTCAAGAATAGATTGTTTATCTGGTTCATCACCCTCAGTACGAAGAATATGTGAGAGTCGATCAGGTCTGTTCAAAAAACCAATCCAACTCGATTCACCTACTGATTTTCTAAGAATATCTAAATAATGAGCCCGAATTAGTCCCCCAGATCCTGATACCCACTCATCATCTGTAACAAACAGTTGGTAATCCTCAGGGAAAGAGTATGGTCTCAGGCAAAATTTATTTTGCTCATGTTGTTCAACATATTCCTCCAGATCACTATAATTTTTCCATAAGTAGTCCATAGGCTCCCATTCATGACCAGATTGCTTGTCTGCTAAATACCATTTTGATGTTAGTTCTCTCACCATTTCTCGTGTCACCAATTCAAAATGTGTGGGATCAGGCCAATAAAGTGAATCAATCCCCCACTCTTCACTAAATACATCATCCCACTGAAATCTGTAGAATTCATAATTGATATACTCTTCTGGAATCTGGCCTCGACGTAAAAATCCAGACAACCTATTTTCTTCTTTAAGAAATTCCACCCACGGCATAAAGTCAGAATCACCAAAAAAAAGAAATTTCAGGCGATTCAACGTTCGCATGCAAAGTAGACCATCTGAAGCATTCACCCATGACTCATCATCAATAAACCACTGATAATCATCTTTAGGTAATGCTCTCTTGTGTCCGTGTTGACTTGCAATCATTGTTTACTCCCAAAATGGTGATAATGAATAGGCCCATAAATTCTAATTATCAATAAAATCCAATAGCTTGTTTAGGTTCATATTGATATTGATACTGACCAAAATCAATCGGCAATAAATCAATTAACCCACTCATTTTATTGATGTAACATCTATCCCGCTGCACCGCCTTTGCACATGCTTTCCATAATGCTTTATATAAGTCTCGAGGGGAGCGTGAGTTCAACTCAGTAACCACAGCGTGTGATAACGAGCTACTGAATGACATTCCCCAATCATTATTTGAAAGTAATTCACCATATACCGAGTCGATAACATTTCTCATCTGCTGCGGGCTCGGCATTTCAACATGGTAAATGTCAAAGCGTGACTTGATTGGATCTGGAATGTCATCAAGTGAATTAGCTGTAGCAAACCAAATAATATGCGAACAGTTCATAGGAAGCTCTAATGCCTCATCAGTAAACGTCTCTGCAGTATGTCGTTCCAATAAATTAAATAATGAACCTAGAGGGTTATGACCATTATTGGCAGGCTTATCAATCTCATCTAGTAAAATCATTGGGTTAGCACATTTGCTTTCTTGTAAATGCTTGGTTACAAGTCCTTGCCCACCATCTTTCCATTTAGTACTATTTCCGCCAATGATAAAACCAGCAGAAGCCGATGCCAGATCAATCTGTCTGACGTCGCCTACATTGAGAATTTTTGATACCTCATTTGCGTAACGTGTTTTACCCGTTCCTGGAGGCCCAGACAAGAGTACTGGTGAAGTCTTAATAGTTTTGCAGTCTCCCATAAATTCCAACTCTAAAATTTCTTTAATGTCAGACGTTACCTGCTCAAAATTAGGGAAAGACTTTTTTAACTGCTCAAGCTTGATCAACATCTCCGTCGTCACTTGAGCCAGAAATTTAGTGTTCGGAGTCGCTAATAAACCTTCATATAGACAATAACGTGGATCACGCTCTTCTAATTTACCTAATGCTTCTCTAAATTGATCTTTGTTATAAATGTCTACCATTGAAAGCTCTCCTGTTGTTTGTCTTTCACAGTTCCTTGCTTGCAGTTGCTGTGTATCTCTTTCTAATAACCCATATAATTCTTCAAAAGGATCTGCCAAGTGCTGCTCTACATTTCCACTTAACATTAATGAACCTTTCTATCCGCTTGATGGCCTTCGTCCTCATCTAAATTAGAATTTATAATGGCAATTTTATTGTGATGAATCCTATCCATAGGGACGATTACAGCTCTAATGTTTAGTGCTGCCAATTCGTTATAAGTCAGCACTTTAATTTGGTAATGAACACGTAAGTACGAAACACTCCAAACAGGTAGCATTAATTTTAGTTTTTGCAGTTCATCTACTTTCATTTGCTTTAACACGATGCAATCTAAAAAATCATGTTTATCCGGATCGGGATTATGAATAACTGCTGGGTGTTGCAATTTAAAAACACTTTTCCTCTTCTCAACGTTTGAATCACTCATATAAAACTCCTTGATAGGTGTTAATAAATTCACTATTTTCTAGATTTTGGCATCCCTTTCTCGTCCCCTCTATGGATGAATCCAGAGTTTGAGATGCCGGATAAATATCAACCAGCCTCCAAATCCTCAAGGAATTGTGCAAAAAATGTGGGGTTTTGTTCATCACGCAATAACTCCCCATCCTCACTGATAATGAGTCCAAAGAAATTTCGCATTCCTTGATCCATTAGGCCTTGATAAAACGCTTCATTTAAGCTGTGTGACACACCCTCAAATTCAGCCCGTTCATACATATATACAAATACGTGCATGGCAATTTCTTTAGTATCCATAAGTCCGTCCTTTTAATGAGTATTCAATGAATCGATTGTTTGTGTCCTATCAATAAAAATTGATTGGATTAAGTTATAGCAAGTTAATATTTAATTGCCCTGTTATCACCACCCTTTTTAGAATCTATAATTGTGATAAATCCGCTTGTAAAAACCTCATCGAAATTGTGCCTAAGCCCTTTATAGACGTCACTAATCCAAGTGTTATCAGGTTTCACATTCACCTCATACAAAACATATAATTGTGCTCCACTTTCATCAGGTAGAATCATTATCAACTTTTGCAATTCGTTTAGGTTCAACGTTTTAACAACATTAATATCCAGTTGACCTAAAATTAATGAACCCTTGATATTGATATCCAAATCCGATATTGCAGGATGCTGCAATAAAAACCCCTGCTTTAAATTTTCCTTGTCAGTCATATTTATTCCTTCTAATTAAGCATAGTGATAAAAAACGCTAACTACTCTCCAAACGAGTAATTAACTATCAGCATATTTCGGCTTAATATCATGTAATACACGCTTTAATTCATCATCAAACTCGTATGGATGTTCAAACTGTTTGATTGCTACCCACTGATCTCTGTGTATTAGATGAATATAACCTTCATAGTCGTCCACTAGGATTACTCTTTCTGGCTCAATGTTATTAACAAAACATAGGTCCTTACGATCTCCCATCCAGTTGATATAACGAATAGTTGTAAACCACTCTGGCACATGCTTTTCACGATAGAGTCGATGAGCAATTTCTCGAAACAGCTTTTCATCTACAGTTGTAAACATAACAATATTATCGGCTCCAAACATAAGCCAACATGTTTCCAAGAAATCATATAAACCATTCCTTGGAAACTGGCTCATCGCATTAGAAATTAATGTTCCTTCCAAATCCAATGCGAGTGTTTTTGCTGTGGTTACAATCACGTTTCCCATGCTTTCTTTAAACCCTCTTGTCTAGAACCTGATCGATCAGTCCATAATCACAGGCATCTTGAGCATTCATAAAGTTGTCACGATCTGTATCTTCTGCAACTTCTTCTACTGTTTTCCCTGTATGGTGGGCCAACATCGTATTAAGCTGATGTCTCAACGATAGAATTTCTTTTGCATGGATCTCAATATCTGTTGCCTGCCCTTGGTATCCACCTAATGGTTGATGAATCATTACCCGAGAATTAGGCGTGGAATAACGCTTTCCTTGAGCCCCAGAAGCTAACAGAAACGATCCCATGCTAGATGCTTGACCAATACACATGGTGCTGACATCAGGTTTGATAAATTGCATCGTGTCATAAATAGCCATTCCTGCCGAAACCACGCCACCGGGAGAATTGATGTATAAATGAATATCCTTATCCGGACTTTCTGCTTCCAGAAACAACATCTGAGCACAAATAAGGTTAGCCATATGATCTTCAACGGGCCCCACTAAAAAGATAATCCTATCTTTTAATAGTCTTGAGTAAATATCAAAAGCACGTTCCCCTTTTGCAGTCTGCTCCACAACCGTTGGAACGAGATAATTCTTCGTTTGAAAGTTATTATTTAGCATGGTGTTACTCCTTATTTTTGCTAATAGGGCTTGTTTTAGACATAAAAAAACCCAGCTTCAGTCTTTGAGAGCCAGGTTAATTTTTGGCTCAGCGATCCTTGTTCAGGCATCACCGAGTATTAATAAGTGGTGATGCCTAATTCATTATTTGTGTTATTCGTAATGTTATTTTCATGGTGTTACTTTTAGTTAAAGTTGTTTTAAAATATAGCGTTAATTATACCAAGTGAAACTGAACCTACGCTGAATCAAATCATTTATTCTCTATTCTCTTGGGTTATTTATATATTTCAAGTAATAATTGTCCACATTTCAATTAATTGTTGCACGTCGACACTTGCTCGGTGCTGTTCTCCTTCGACATTACGCCATGCCTGCTTGCTAATTTCAGTTAATTCATCGTAAAGTTTTTGAGAGCTTACAGTCTGATCTAAAAGCCTATTTTCCACCGATGAGTCCGAGAGTAATTGCTTCCCCATCACACTCCATGCATCACCTAGGTTAAAGTACATATATTCATCTGCAGCTTTAAATAACGTTTCACACCAATCCAAATCAAATTCATAAGCATTGGTGAGCAACACTTTATCTGCCAGTACCTCATTCATACGTTGTGCCAGCCATTTCGGGTCTTTTCCCTCTTGCCATAATCGCTGTTTTGATAATCCATGAATCGATTGAGCAACAGGGTCCCAGTCGCGCCATTCTTTGATGGCATAAGGATTAATTAAATGACTTTCAATACTGCCATCTTCTAATGACCATGCCACTTCAATAGGATAACTGTTTGAATTTAAGCTACTGGCTTCAAAATCGATAAATAGTGGTTGTTTCATAGTCTCTTCCATTTTTCTTTCTTCCTTATATTCTAGTCATCAATATCTAAACCTGATGGATATTGCAGTTGGCAGTGATCACATAAGCAAGTTATCCAACCACTGTTTCTCATTTTTCCTTCATCACCACACACTTCACACGTCACTTTCGATCTTGATTCAGCCTGTTCAACTAGCTTATTAATGTGCTGATTTTCATTATCAATGTACATACATAGCTCACCATACTTCTCTCTGACCCATACGGCAGCAGGTAAGCTTGCTTCGTTATTCGCTTGTTGTTTCATCTGTTCAATAAGTGCTTCAATATTTATTGATACGTCCAACAATAATGAATACCAACCATCTCCACAGCAGATGCCTAAATCCATCAATTGATGCAAGACTTTAGCTTGTGAATCGTTATTTCTATATCGATAAAACAATGGACAAGCATTAAATAGTTGTTGCTGTAATTCCCTTTTCATTGCCCCCCTCCTTACACTTCAATAATCATGTTTTTATCAAAACCTCCAGGCACTACTTCCCTTGGGTAGCCTTTTTGGTTGCTCACTAACCGACACTGACCAACATCCACATCCAAATTTGAATGTGTATGGCCAAAACACCATAAATCAGCTTGAGAAACTAAGCGTTCTAAAGGTGAAATAAAGCCAGCACTAATTTCATCAATCGGGTAACTAGGGTGTGCACACTTTAGACTAGGGCCATGATGAGTCACAACCACAGTCTTGCCATCAAAAGGTTCAACTAATTTTCTTTCTAGCCAATCCACAGCACCTTCATTTAACATCAACGCATCTTGAGGTTTGAAATAGTCATCATTAAATCGAATCATCCGGTGATCATTCAATGCCTGCCCTACTTTGAACATTGTTCCAATATGACTCACACCCTGCACTGCTAGGTAATCGGTCCATAATGTTGTCCCTAGAAAACGTACGCCTCCAATCAGAACTTCGTCCTTTTCAAGAAAGTAAACATGTTGATATGTTTCAGATAACGCCCTCATCTCTGCAAGCAGTGTCTGATAGTGATGTCGATAAAACTCATGATTACCGGCTACATAGATAACTGGCTTGTTTAATCTTTTAGCCTCAGTAATGGACCACTCCATGCCTCTTAAACCAACACCAATATCACCCGCTAAAATTACGATGTCAGCATCCGTTTCTTCAATACTGTAAAAGCCCTGCATCTCTAAATGTAAATCAGACATTAGTTGTAATTTCATATTTTTCTCCAATACGACTTTGCTTTCTATTTTTCCTCATTACACAGGCTGCATAAGCACTTAATCCATCGTCGATTAGTTCTTAACTCGCCTGTATTTCCACAATACTCACACACTGTTTCTGAACTATCCTCAGCTTCATCGACTAGTTTTTCAATTTCATTGGTTTCATTACACACATCAATTCTTAAGGAACCATACTTCTCTTGAATCATTCCGGCATACGGAAGTAGCGCCTCAGTACAGCCTTCTTTTTCTAATTCTCTAATAATATTTTCAATCTCAACCGATACCTTGAGAAGTAGCTCAAACCAACCATCAGCACAATAAACACCTAACCTCATCAAACCTTTGCCGTTGTTTTTAGAAACATGATATTTTCTTCGATATAGTTTTGGACATGCCAAATAAATTTTATGTTCTAATTCAATTTTCATCGTATTTCCCAAAATAAATTAAGCCATTACCAACTAGATAAATGGTAGGTACCACAGTTGATACCTACCAATACCACTCATCGTTAGAACCCAATACGCACAGAACTATTATCTTTGGGTAACTCAATATCATCAGCTAACACCCTGATCTTAGCCTTTGTACCTTTAGATCTAACGGCGGCTGTTGCACACGCTTTTTCCAACACCTTGCCCATTTCTCTAGGCGTAAATACCGTCAGAGTATTAAGAACATCCTCATTAAGACGTTTAATAAACCGATGTCCCCAATCATTGGCTTCCAATAGCTCATCATATGTTGATGAAGCAATAACAGGCATTTGCTCTTGTGTCGGAGGTTGAATTTCAATCACCTCCATTCGAGATCGAATAGGTTCAGGGATCCTTTCAATATAATTTGCCGAAGCAACCCAGTTGATGTGACTACAATCCATTGGAATATCCACACATTCATCCTTAAATGTTTTTGCTGTATGTTTTTCTAACAAACTATAAAAACACGCAATAGGATCATGTCGAGTATCACTTGTCGCCTTATCAATTTCATCAATTAACAACAGCGGGTTTGCAACCTTGCTTGCCCGTAGACTATTTGAGACAAAACCAGGCTTGCCTTCAGACCATGAACTACTACTACCAGATAAAACAAAACTGGCAGAGGCTGTCGCCATATCGACTGAAAAATAGTCAATTCCTAATGCTTGTGCTAACTCACTTAAAAAGCGAGTTTTTCCAACACCAGCAGGTCCAACCAGTAAAATCGGAGGCAACCACACTGTTGCTGTTTTCCCCAAGGCTCGAAGTGTCAGTGAGTTTCTAAAGCGCTCAATAACGTGTTTGAAATTAGGAAATTTTTTCTCTAACTTATCTAACCTTTGAAAGGTTTCTTCCGTAATTTGGACCAACACCTTCCATGAGTCCTCATCTTTCATCACCTCTAACACCCGTTCTCGGCGGCTGTCAGATTTTTCCCGATCAAACTCACTTTGAACTAGATCTGCATCAAATAACCTTAATCCTGTTTTTTTCATTGTCTTTCTCCTTTTTGTTGCTGATTCGGTTAGAGTCTCAGTCTCATCCCCATATTCAAATGACTGATATGTGTTGTTTTCATCAAATAAATGTTCAATTTGTTCTTCAAATTCTTTTTTAGTCATGTGTAACTCCTTATTGTCAATTAAGTTCCTGCCATCACCTTTATCCAGAACAATAAAAAACCCCGGCAGGGAATTATCCTGTCGGGGTTTAGATAGATCTTACCTATACCGAGAGGATAGACGGCCTCTCGGATTAAATGAGATGCAGTTTATATCAAATTTGTGGCCAGTTAATCTGGCTAAGTGTTATATCTTGGGCATACATATTCGTGTCCCTTCCAGTCGAATGATTAACATCATATTTTTATTCATACTTCATCTCCTTGCTCATTTTTACACTTAGCTAATGCCACACCATTTACTTCCACAGTACTTACACCATCACTGATAAAGTCTCGATAACTTTCATGGTGGTGTCCATGAAAAATACGTTTAACACCCATCTCAAAAGCCAAATCATCAAAAACAGAAAATCCATGTCGATGACATGAAGGTGCTTCATGAGTCACCAAAATATCAGCCTCTTGTTCTGCTAAACGTTCAATATCTTCATACCAAATACTACTATTGTGCTGGCGAGGTAAACCACCGTATCGCTTTGCACTTCGTTTTAAATTAGATGGCTTGCAATACATATAATCTTCTCGTCTTGACCATAATGGCACGCCATCATTCATCTCTGGGTGCCAAACTTTGCCACGAAAAACACCACCAACACCTGCAACACGTACTCCATGAATATCAACGACCCTGCCATGCAAGTTTCTATCTGCTAATTGACTGCCAAATAAAAAATCATATTGTTCATCCGTATCTGTATCGTGATTTCCATGAATAAACCATACATCCGTTTTATTCAAAATCGAGTTCAACTCTTGCTCTAAAGGCTTTTTAAGACCAAAATCGCCCAAAATAATGACTGCTTTAGGCGAGTATTTATCAACAAGCCTTAGTAACTCCCTAAAGTTACCGTGGGGATCACCATAAATTAATAACTGTAATAACTCCAAAACACACCTCTAATCCACCCATCGTGGTAAATGCAAGGCATAAAAAAACCCCGACTTAATACATAAATCGGGGTTCAATTCTGACACCGACTCAATGATCTACAGCAGAGATCACTAAGCCTAATTGTGATCTCAAATCAACTGCACATATTCCAAATTGTTATTATTATTCGTTTCATATCATCACACGTTATTTCCACGACCCAACTGGGCCTCCAATGAAAAACATTATACAGATTACCAGCTGAAAGTCAAGTTTTATTTTAAATATCAACAAGATAGGGCGTCACCCTCTATTTCACACCTTATATATACCTCGTCTCTGGTAACTACTCTTTTGACTTCAGATAAAAAAGTAACGCGCCAAGCACAAAAACACTAAAAGTCACCATTTATTGAAATTTAACCGCACACTTTGCCTTTTTGGTGAGTTTTAACGTCTTTTTTATAACTTCCTGGTCGCCCCCTCCTTAAGCTTTATTATTTAACTTTAGAAAGTCCTTAGGCTACCTGCAACCCCAGCCTATCCGCTTCGGTTAACAAGAATTGTAAGCGTGCCCCAAACGCACCTAATTTATTTGATGAACCTTGTTAGCTGATTTGAATTGATACTGTTCTTAAAAATTTAAGAAACATCAACAAAGAATTATTCAGCACGAAAATATTCATGATCGCTATTCCAAAGAGTCTGCGGTGGAACTAGAAAAATCATTACTAGCTATCCCGAATCAAGACAGTTGTGAATTATTGAATAGTGAGATAGAAAATTCAGTCCAAGAATCAAAAGAGATGCTTGCAGTAAGAAATAAAGAATTTGATAAACACGATGGCAAACTAAGTCTTTAGCTTAGCTTTTTGGCGGCCATAATATTTATGGGTGACATTTATTGTGTGGACACATTATGCATTAGAGTAACGTAAACCCTACAAGAGACAAGCAACTTCCTTTTATCAGGGTTCTCTATTAACAAGCTCATACGCTCAAGAAAAAAATAGGCAACTCACCGACTAAAATTAACCTTTTAGGCTGATAATTTTTAACAATTACTTTTATCTACTGGTGATGTAATTGTCGCCGGATCTGTTGCCGTAGCTTCACGATAAAGGATCTTACACCGGTTGTAGCCATCAAGATGAATGTTTGCTGCTACACCGCCACCATAGGTAATTAAAAATGAATCGGAAATACCAGCAGCTACCGCAATACCTTCACTTTCATTTGTGCCTCGAGAAGGGTAACCATAGACAATATCAAGAGCGTCGCCCTCTAGTTCAATGGTCGATAAAGCGAGAGCCTCTTTACCATCAACTATTGCTTTAGAATGAACAATATTCATTGCTGAAATTACTGCACCATGAGCTGCTACAAGCGTGGCGTGTCTTGCATCTTGGCTTAAATTGGCAAACTTGGGTAACGCTACTGCTGATAAAATACCCAGAATAACAATTACCATAACCAACTCGATTAAAGTAAATCCTTTTTGCTTCTTCAAAATTAGCTTTCCTTTCTCGTCCTGAGGTTCAAATTGTAGAAACGTATTATCAGTAATTTTATGCAAACTTTAAATGTTCTAAATCACAAAGTGCCACGTTACCCACTTTATATTGACTAAAGGCCCATTCGGGGTTCATTCCATTGTATTAATTATCATCTTCTCATTATACATCTTACTTTTAATATTTTCTCCAAGAACATATCAACAGGGAATAACTGTGGCAAATGACACATTAATTAATTGATCTATGTCAAAAAAAGCACTTAAAGCATTTTGTTGAGAAAAAATAAGCGTATAGTGCAATCGAATTAGTGTTGTTTTAATGGATATGACATAGATGAAGTACCAAAGGATGATTAAACAGTTACTCCTGTTCCTTATTTTGTTGAGTACTTCTGGTCTTTCTTCAGCGATGAATCCTGTAAGCACCGAAGAACAGCTCAAGTTAATCCATAATGCTTTTCCATCTGCAACAAACATCACCGATAAAGCCCCAATAGCTAAAAACCAACCTGAAATCAGAACAATTCACCAAGATGACAATGTTGTTGGTTATGCTTTTGAAACTAACGATGTAGTTAATATCGCAGCCTATTCAGGTAAGCCTGTTAATGTCTTAGTCGCCATCGATATAGAAGGAAAAATAAAGCTTACGCGTGTTCTTGAGCATCATGAACCTATTCTACTTGTAGGTATTCCAGAGCAGCGTTTATTTGACTTTGCTGATCAACTTCTCGGCTCTCACGTTGCAGACCATATTGTTGTTGGGCAATCCGATAAAGAAGGTGTTCGCAGTATCGATTCATTGTCAGGTGCGACGGTAACCGTCATGGTTGTTAATGAAGCTATTATGCGTTCGGCAAAAAAAGTAGCTAGTTTAGTAGGCATTATTGAACTACCCAATACAGTCACAGTTCTTCCGGCATCGGTCAAAACAAATCTTTTTGAAACAGCGAACTGGCAACAACTAACAGGCAATGGCTCCATACGAAGCTTGAAATTACACTACAAAGAAGTGGATAAGGCATTTGAAGGCACAGAGGCAGAGTGGAAAGGAAAAGGGGAAGATCGAAAACAAAAATTATTTACAGAGATGTATTACGCCCCACTGAACATCCCAACAGTTGGTAAAAACCTATTAGGTGAAAGTGAGTTTAATTGGCTGATGTCGGAGTTAAATCTTGGTGATCAGGCAATTGCAGTTATGGGTAATGGTGATTATTCATTCCGAGGAAATGGCTTTGTTCGTGGTGGTATTTTTGACCGTTTCCAAGTGCAGCAAGAAGACAAGGCCATTATTTTTCGAGATACCGACTATTACCGTATCAATGACATTTTTATTGATGGCGCTCCCAAATTTAGTGAAAAAGTCATTTTCATCATTCGTGATAAAGCACACTTTGACATTGGTGCTCCATGGCAAGTTGAGCTTTTAGTGCGTCGCCAAATTGGCGCATTAGACAGTTTATTTACTCGCTTCTTCGGTGACTATCAAACACTCGAGAAGTATATTGACCGACCAATTCAACCCGTTTATGTTGAAGAAGAACCTGAAGCACTTTGGGTTTCAGTTTGGCGGAATAAAGTCTTTCAAATAACAGTATTAGTGATCAGCCTTGTGATGTTATTTACCGTAATTATCTTACAGGACTACCTTGATAAACACCCTCGCTTCCTACGTCTATTTCGTAAGGCATTTCTGATTTATACCGTATTTTTCATTGGCTGGTACACACTGGGACAACTCTCAATCGTCAATGTATTCACCTTTATATTTGCTGCCACCGGTGACTTTAAATGGGATACATTCTTGCTCGATCCGATTATGTTTATTCTGTGGGGCTTTGTAGCAATGACGATGTTGCTATGGGGCCGAGGCATATTCTGTGGCTGGTTATGTCCATTCGGTGCAATACAAGAGCTCATTAATGAAACTGCACGTAAATTCAAAGTAAAACAGTATGAATTACCCTTCGCAGTCCATGAGCGACTATGGGCAGTGAAATACCTCATTTTACTTGGGCTCTTTGCTATTTCATTAGAGTCGATGAGCGAAGCTGAACGTTATGCTGAAGTTGAGCCTTTTAAAACAGTCATCATGTTGAAGTTCCAACGCGAGTGGGGCTATGTGTTATATGCCGCAATTTTATTGTCGATGTCTATTTTCACGAATAAAGTGTATTGCCGTTATATCTGCCCATTAGGCGCTGCACTGGCTATACCTTCAAAATTCCGTTTATTTGATTGGCTTAAACGCCGTAAAGAATGTGGCTCTCAATGTCAGGTCTGTGCTCAAGAATGTGAGATTCAGGCGATTCACCCTACCGGTGAAATCAATGCCAATGAATGCCACTGGTGCTTGGATTGCCAAGTGACTTATCACGATGAACAAAAATGTCCACCGTTGCTAAAACGTTATAAAAAACGACATAAGATGGATGCAGCCTTAAATGCTATCCCTGTTATAGAAGAAAAGAAGTAGAACCTTAAACCTTTAGGAGATTGATAATGATTGATCCAAATGATAAAAACTTACCTCAAGTAGATACCGAAGACAAAAATGCAAGTGAACATGTAAAAATGAGTCGCCGTCTATTTTTAGGCGGTTCAACAGCCATGGTCGGTGCCGTAGGCGCTATTGGTGCCGGATTGGGAGCAATGATGTCATCCCCAGCCGTAGCCGCTGCAAGCAAAGGTACAGCTGTACACTCTGTTGGACCGGGTGAGCTAGATGAATATTATGGTTTCTGGAGTGGTGGCCATTCAGGTGAAGTAAGAATCATCGGTGTACCATCAATGCGTGAATTAATGCGTATTCCTGTCTTTAATATTGATAGTGCAACAGGCTATGGTTTAACGAATGAAAGTAAGGAAGTACTTAACCAAACATCACACCTTGCAGGTGACTCTCATCATCCTCATATGAGTATGGTCGATGGTCAATACGATGGTAAGTATGTCTTTATCAATGACAAATCAAACAGTCGTGTAGCACGTATTCGTTGTGACATTATGAAAACAGATAAGATTTGTGAAGTGCCTAATGTTCAAGCGATTCATGGTCTACGTGTTCAAAAAGTACCTTACACTAAATACATATTTGCTAATGCTGAGTTTGTTATTCCACATCCAAATGATGGCAGCAATATGGATGATACCGAAGCCTATTACACCATGTTCTCAGGAATTGATGCTGAAACAATGGAAGTCTCATGGCAAGTTATTGTTGATGGCAACTTAGATAATACCGATGCTGATTACACCGGTAAATATGCCTTTTCAACCTGTTACAACTCACCAGGTGAAGGTCTTGATTTAGCCGGCACAATGCGTAATGAACGTGATCACTTAGTTATCTTTAATATCGAACGCATTGAAGCGGCTGTTGCAGCCGGTGATTTCCAAAAACTACCTGGTTCTGATGTACCCGTTGTTAATGGTCGTAAAGGCTCAAAATTAACAGCCTATGTGCCTGTTCCTAAAAGCCCTCATGGTATTAATACAGCACCTGATGGTAAATATTGTGTGGTTAATGGTAAATTATCTCCAACCGTATCTATGCTGGAAATTGCTAAGTTTGATGCGTTGTTTGATGGCAAAATTGAACCGCGTGACACCATTGCAGCTGAAGTTGAATTAGGTCTCGGTCCTTTACATACTGCCTTTGATAATCGTGGAAACGCCTACACGACCTTGTTTATCGATAGCCAAATCTGTAAATGGAATATCGAAAAAGCAATCGAGTTTTACAATGGCAAGGGCGAAAAAGGCTCTTACATTGAGCAAAAACTAGATGTACATTACCAACCAGGTCATAACCACACAACAATGGGTGAAACCCGTGATGCCGATGGTAAATATCTAATTTCTTTATGTAAGTTCTCGAAAGATCGCTTCTTACCTGTTGGTCCATTACATCCTGAAAATGATCAGTTAATCGACATTTCTGGTGATGAAATGAAACTAGTTCATGACGGCCCAACCTATGCTGAACCACATGATTGTATGATCGTTCACCGTAGTAAAGTGAAACCAGCTAAATTGTGGACTCGTGATGATCCTTATTTTGCGACTACACGTGCTATGGCAGCAAAAGATGGCGTAACACTAGAAGCGGATAACAAAGTAATTCGTGATGGTAAAAAAGTACGTGTTTACATGACATCTGTTGCACCTGCTTTTGGTATGAACGAGTTTAATGTCAAACTAGGTGATGAAGTCACAGTTGTTATTACCAACTTAGATATGATTGAAGATGTAACGCATGGTTTCTGTATGGTGAATCATGGTGTACAAATGGAAATTGGTCCACAACAAACAGCCTCAATTACCTTTATTGCTGATAAACCAGGCGTTCAATGGTTCTACTGTAACTGGTTCTGTCATGCATTACATATGGAAATGCGTGGTCGTATGTTGGTTTCGGCTTAATATACCCGAAATCATTCAAGGTGCAGATTTTCCTCCTCGTCATTCCCATGAAAATGGGAATCCATGGACAGTGGAAATAACCACTACCGTTGGATCCCCGTTGCCACGGGGATGACGGACGTTATTTAAGCTTGTTTGCACCTTGAATCAACACGGCTATACACTGTTAAAAATAGAGTAAATTAAAACCAACCCGACGCTGACTTTTCAGGGTCGGGTTTTTTACGGAATATTTTATGCGAATACTACTTGCCTGCATGGTGACTATATTAAACATCAGTTTAGTACAGGCCGCCGTGGTGCAAATTAACCCTGAACAAAACCTTCAACAGCAATTAGATTTAGCCCAAGAGGGTGACCATGTGCTTCTTGATGCAGGCACTTATTTAGGTAACTTCATCATCAATAAAGCCTTAAAACTCAGTGGTCAGCAAGGTGCAATAATTGATGGGCAAGCTCAAGGTCATGCCCTCGAAATAAAAGCTAAAAATGTTGTTATTCAGAACCTAAAGATCCAAAATTGGGGACATAACCTAACCAACTTAGATGCAGGTATATTTGTTACCACTCAAGCCGAAAATACTCTGATTAAAAATAATCAGTTTGTAGGAAATAGTAGTGGTGTTTGGGTTGATGCAACACCTAATATTAAAATTATCAATAATACAATTGAAGGAAATGAAACCATCCGATCTCCTGATCGAGGTAATGGTATTCATTTATATAATGTCAGTGGCGCTTTAGTTAAAGGCAATGAAATTTGGCATACTCGAGATGGTATTTACATGGATACCAGTAATGGCAATGAGCTAAATGGTAATTACTTGCATGATTTACGTTATGGTATTCACTATATGTATTCATATACTAATTTAGTGACTAAAAATCACACTAAAAATACGCGTACAGGCTATGCGCTTATGCAGTCTAAGTTTTTGACTGTAACCGATAACATCTCTGAGAATGATGTCAATTACGGCATATTAATGAACTTTATTACCAAATCAACGATTAAAAACAATAAGGTCATTGGCGTGCAGAATATGCGAAACGCACAAATGCAACATGCACAACAACGCTACAAACCTGAAGGTAAAGCCTTGTTTATCTACAACTCTCTTTTTAATGAGATCCATAATAATACCTTAGCTGAAAGTGATATTGGCGTTCACCTCACCGCAGGTTCAGAAGATAATACATTTACTGGAAATACATTTATTAGCAATACAAAACAAGTGAAATATGTGGCAAATCGAACACAAGATTGGTCGCTGAACCAGCAAGGTAATTATTGGAGTGATTACCTAGGCTGGGACATGGATGGTGATGGCAAGGGAGATATTGCTTATGAGCCTAATGATGGCGTCGATCGTCTGCTATGGAAATACCCCACTGCCAAATTGCTATTTAATAGCCCAGCAATTGAAATATTACGTTGGGTACAACGCCAATTTCCTGTATTAAAATCCCCTGGAATTAAGGATAGTTACCCTCTTATGTCACGCCCAATGGAGTCCACACTGTGAACATCGTCGAACTACACCATGTCGATAAGCATTACCTCGGAGTAGAAGCCCTACAAAACCTAGACCTCACACTAGAACAAGGGTCGATCTTAGGCTTGTTTGGCCACAATGGTGCAGGTAAAACAACCACCATTAAACTGATCTTAGGTTTAATTAAACCAACGGCAGGCCAAGTACGCGTGTTTGGTGAAGATCCTACAGGCGACAATGCCTATCATCTACGTCGTCAACTGGGTTTCTTACAAGAAAATGTCAGTTTTTATCAACAAATGACCGGTAAGGAAGTATTAACCTATTTTGCCAAATTGAAAGGCTGTGACAAAAAACAAACAACTGATTTATTAGAACAAGTCGGATTAGCTCATGCCGCCATGAGACGGGTTAAAACCTATTCTAAAGGTATGCGCCAACGTTTAGGGCTAGCCCAAGCCTTATTAGGGAAACCTAAATTACTCCTATTAGATGAACCTACCGTAGGCCTAGATCCCATTGCTACACAAGACTTTTATGCCAGCATTGCCCAATTAAAGGCACAAGGTAGCACCATCATCTTATGCTCACATGTCTTAGCAGGCGTTGAAAAATCGATTGACCGTGCCTTAATCTTAGGCCAAGGAAAGTTATTAGCCGAAGGCACACTATCAAGCCTCATCGAACAAACAGAGTTACCGGTAACATTTCAACTACGAGGTTCAAACATAGTCTTACCGGCCGACCTACAATTACTGAGCAAGCAGACCCCTGAAGGCATTGAATTACAGGTCAGTCAACAACAAAAAATGGCTACATTACAGCAGTTAATGACATTAGCCAACGTAGATAACCTGGATATAAGCATGCCGAGTCTAGAAGACATTTACACCCACACCATGAGTGGAATTCAGCATCAGGAGCATAACTAATGCACGCCATAGTAACCGTTACCAATAAAGAATTTCATGATGGCTTGCGTAATCGCTGGGTCATGTCTATCAGTATTATTTTTGCATTACTGGCGACAGGCTTAGCCTATTTTGGAGCCGCCGCCTCAGGGCAGGCAGGCTTTACCAACTTATCAACCACCTTAGTAAGCTTAGCCAGTCTAGCGGTATTCATAATCCCTTTAATTGCCTTAATGCTCGCCTATGATGGCGTAGTGGGCGAGGATGAAAGCGGCACACTCTTATTATTAATGACCTATCCCTTAAGTCGTTGGCAGTTACTGGTCGGAAAAATGATGGGCCACTGGCTGATTCTAGCCTGCTCTATCCTAATTGGCTTCGGTCTGTCAGCCATTATTATGGGCTTATTTTCTGATAATACATCATGGGCAGAACTGATAGGCCCCTACGCTTTCTTTATCACCTTCGCTATTGTATTAGGCTGGATATTTATCGCATTCGCCTACATGATTAGTGCAGCAGTAACCGAAAAATCAAAAGCAGCAGGCTTGTCACTAATAGTATGGTTTATCTTTGTCTTTATGTTTGATTTAAGTCTATTAGGCTTATTAGTAGGCACCGAAGGCAATGTTAACGCCCAACTATTCCCCTATCTATTACTACTAAATCCAACAGATGTCTTCAGATTAATTATTATCGACTTCTTTGCCAACCAACAATTAACAGGGTTAATGGCAGTCGCCCAACAAGCCCAATTTGCAACATCAACCTTAATATTAAGCCTTACGACCTGGTTATTAATTCCTGTAATAACGGCAATAGCCATATTCTCAAAGAGAAAACTATAATGTTCACCATTAAAAGTACCGGCTCACCCTACTGGCTTATTATATTAGCCTTGTTAGCATTAACAGCGTGTAATGATTCCCCCACCGACTTACAACTCGCACAACATGCAATGGCAATTGAAAGCAGCGATGAATGCCACCTATGTGGAATGATAATTACCGGCTTCCCAGGCCCCAAAGGCCAGCTATATAAACGAAGTGAAGAACAAAGCAAAAAGTTCTGCTCCACACGAGATATGTTTGCCTACCTACTCGATCCCGAACATAAACACGCCATACAAACCATCTATGTACATGATATGGCCGTTGCCCTTTGGGATACGCCAGATGAAGAGCTTTATATCGATGCACGCACAGCATTGTATGCCATAGGACACAGCAGAAAAGGCGCCATGGGCCCCACCCTAGCCAGCTTCTCAGATAAAACAATCGCAGAAACATTTATCACAGAATATGGTGGGAAGCTGTATACGTTTGAGCAGATTGACCAAACACTACTCTATTCAATGCGTTCCGATCAGCATTGAAAAAGCATCCAACCCCATAGGGAAGCACCGCAAAAATACACACCGCAGGAGCCGCTTCAGCCGCGAACAGATCGTCAATATGCCCAGAACACAATCGCCAACACATTATATAGTCCAATTAATGCTCCCTGTATCTCTGATTTGGCACAAGATCAGGCCACCCACCAAAGGTTTCTTTTTGCAACCTTTATGATACACTTAGACCAGCCATCTATGGAGATAAAGTCATGTCAAAAGCAATCAAATTATCCGACACACTCATTAATGATGCTGTCATTAACGGTAAAGCACAACACCGTAGCGCCCCCAAACAAATTGAATACTGGGCACAAATTGGAAAAATAGCTGATGAAAACCCTGACTTACCCTTAGTTTTTATCAAAGGCATGCTGATAGGAATAGAAGAACAGAAAAGTAGCAATATATCTGAGTATCACTTTGGATGATTATTCAGCAAACCAATATTTTTAGGCGGCGTGTTAAGAAAATGCACAAAACCGAGAAAAAAGCACTGGATGAAGCCGTTCAAGTCATTGCAGAAGATCCCACTATTGGTGATTCAAAAATTGGCGACCTGACAGGCATATACGTATTCAAATATAAACACAATTCGCAACTATACCTTCTCGCTTATACCTATATTGAAGATAAGTTAACTCTAACCTTCATTGACCATGGCACCCACGAAAACTTTTATCGCGACTTAAAGTGGCACTAAATAATCCGAATGCTACTGATACCCACATACACCGCAAGAGCGGCTTCAGCCGCGAATGAGCCCCTCAATGGGCTGAAATTAAGCTAACAAACCTCATCCTTGTGGTAAAAAAAACACAAAACATCAAAAAAGAGACATTCCTAATCCTTTTTGTTGCAAAAGTGTTGCAATCATCACAAAAACATGGAGAATACATCCTCAACCGAGATTAATCCGGTTACGAGAGAAACATAAAGTAATCTGTTAACAACAAACAAGGTATACAGAAATGACATTAAACAAAAAATTATTAGCTGGTCTAGTTGCATTTGCAGCTGCATCAACTTCTGCACAAGCAGTAACAGTAGCTGCTAACGATGGTTGGACACTGGGCGTAAGCGGTCAAGTAAACCAATTCTTAACATTCACTGATAATGAAAATGGTCAAGATGTTTCTGAAGTTCGTGACGGTCTATTACCAGCATTCTTAAGCTTTGATATGAAAGCGCCAACAATGAATGGTTTAGACCTTGCTGCTCACATTTCTATTAGCCCATCGACTAACACAACTTCACAAATCGGTTCTACATTAGAGCAGCGTGAAGTATATTTCACAGTTGACGGTTCATTTGGTCAAGTTTTAGCTGGTAAAGCGATTGGCTTATATGGAACTAACGCAATCCTAACTGAACAAACAATCTACGGTGTTGGTTGGGGTACAACCGGTAACTTAACCACTACATTAGGTGGTATTGGTATCGGTTATGACTATGCTGACTGGCGTTCACAAGTTAAATGGACATCTAAAGACATGAGCGGCTTCCAAGTTGCCCTAGCTGTAGTAGACACAACAGCTCCTGGAACGAACCTTGCTGGTGTTGGTACAGTAGGTCCTCTTGCAATTTTAGCTGGTGACAACTACGACTCTGAAGAGCTTCGTTACGAAGCAGCATTATCTTATGCTGGTTCATTTGATGGCGGTTCATTCAAAGTTTGGGCTGAAGGCGCATTTCAAGAGCACGATACAACAGCTTTAGCGGCAGCTGGCTTTGGTGCTGTTAACTCATCAGATGATGCTCAGTACATGGCATTTGGTGGTAAAGCGGCATTTGGTGGTTTCGAAGTTGCAGGTCAATATTCTGATGCTGAAGACACTGTAGTATCAGGTGGCGCTGTTGAGCAAGCTGAGTGGTCTAACTTCTTTGTACAAGCTGGTTACCGTTTCGCAGGTACAACATTGGTTTCTGCTTCATACTCTGAACTTGAAGTTGACCAAATCGCTAATGCAAGTGTTGCTGATGACACTACTGACCGTACAACTATCGGTGTATACCACGATGTAAACTCTAACCTTAAATTGGTTGCTGAGTACTCTAAAGTTGAAAACGATGCAGCAGCTGGTATCGACCAAGATATCTTCTCTTTAGGTGGTTTCGTATTCTTCTAAAGACTGCTTAACAGCTTAAAAGTCTCAAGTCTTATGATTTGATTCTTGAAGTAAGATTTAAAAAAGCCTCAGTCTTCGGATTGGGGCTTTTTTTTGCCTTTTGTTTACCGTCATTTAAAAAGACACCTGCATGAACTAACTGCATTAGTAATTAGTAGTAATTAGGGTCAGAGTGTTATTTATTTCACAACCATGTTAAGCTAATTTCAACTTCAATCCTTTCAGGCTTACCTCGTGGCAAGACTTAACCGTGTTTCTCCTGTCGGAATACCACAGCATATCATCCAGCGCGGCAATAATCGGCAAGCTTGTTTTGCCAGTGAAGCCGATATGAAAGCGTACCTCAACTGGCTTAAAGATTTTGCGAAAAAATATGATGTATCTATTCATGCTTGGGTGTTGATGACCAATCATATCCATTTAATTTGTACGCCCAACCAAGAAAATGCGATCAGTAAAATGATGCAATCGCTAGGGCGAATGTATGTGCAATATTTTAACTACACTTACGGTCGAAGTGGCACGCTTTGGGAGGGTCGCTATAAATCATGCTTGGTTCAAAGTGAACGGTATTTACTCGTGCTGTATAGATATGTTGAGCTGAATCCTGTTCGCGCTGGCATGGTCGATGAACCAAGTGAATATAGTTGGTCTAGTTATGGTTGCAATGCCTTAGGTGTAAAAAGCGAGCTTCGAACAGCGCATCAGGAGTATTTATTACTGGGTGACACGGAGGCTTTGAGGCAAGATGCTTATAGGGCGCTATTTAAGAATCATGTCAGCGTTCAGCTTTTAGAAGGCATTAGACATGGGGTGAATCGTGGCTTGGCCTTGGGCGATGGTCGATTTACCGATGATATTGAGCTATTGACAAAGCAACGCGTAACACCTAGAAAAGCAGGAAGACCTAGAAAAGAATAACACTCTGACCCTAATTATTTTGGTATGACTATGACAACATCATTAAGCACAATAATCACAGCCTTACAAAAAACAATTAACGACAATGTTGAAGAAGTGACTGAGCTTGATCGCGCCATTGGTGATGGCGATCATGTTATTAACTTGCAACGTGGTTTGGATGCGCTTGCTAATATCAGTGATGAGTTATCAGCAATGGACTGGTCGCCAGCCTTAATGAAGATAGGCATGACGCTAATGTCGACCATGGGCGGTGCCTCTGGTTCACTCTTTGGGACTCTTTTTGTCAGCATGGCAAAAGCAGCAAAGGGAAAAGAACTTACTCATTCGACCTTCCCCGATATTTTTATGGCTGGAGTGGAGTCAGTCAAACAGCGTGGAAAAGCAGATCTTGGTGAGAAAACGATGTTAGATACATTGATTCCTGTTGCGAATAGCCTGCTTGCTGATAGTAAAAATAATACGCCATTCAATCAAACACTTGATAATGTTGAGCTTGAAGCTATTAAAGGCATGGAATCAACTAAAGACTTGATCGCTACTAAAGGCCGCGCTTCATTCCTTGGTGAGCGTTCTAAAGGGCATATCGATGCTGGGGCTAGAACCAGTCAATTAATGATTTGTGCGATTGTCGAGGTTTTAAGGTAATTTAACATCCCCAACGCAAATTAGCCGTATGCACTGGCGCATCCCACAGGTCAATTAATTCATCATCTAATAAGGTCAAGGTAATAGAGGCGCCGGCCATATCAAGTGATGTAGTGTAGTTTCCCACTAAGGAACGGACGACTTCCACTCCTTTTTCTGCCCAATATTGCGCTGCAAGGTCATACATTAGATAAAGCTCCATCAATGGCGTGGCACCAAAACCATTCACATGAAGTAACACTTTTTGGCCTTTCTGAGGTTTTAATTCCTCATCAATGGCAGCTGTTAGGTGTTCGACAATTTCACTGGCACTGACCAAGTCCATGGGTTCACGACCACGCTCACCATGAATACCCACACCCATTTCTATTTCATTATCACCAATATCAAAGGTCGGTTTACCTAAAGCGGGAACAGTACAACTGCTTAATGCCACACCCATGGATGCGGTTGCATTATTAACACGATCACCTAGCATTTTACATTCAGTTAGATTCGCGCCTGCCTCCGCCGCCGCACCGACTATTTTCTCCACTATTAATGTGCCTGCAACACCTCTGCGACCTGTACTATGATCTTTTGGTAATGACACATCATCATCAACAAGTACTGTGGCATGCTGGCAATCTAGCATTTCCCCTGCAATTTCAAAATTCATGACATCACCTGCATAATTTTTGACTATAAACAGAACGCCTTCACCCTGCTCAACTGTCTCGGCTGCCGCCATCATTTGATCCGGCGTGGGTGATGTAAATATTTGTCCTGGACACGCGGCATCTAACATTCCATTGCCAACAAGTCCTGTATGTAGGGGTTCATGACCAGAACCACCTCCTGAAATCAGTGCGACTTTTTTTGTTTTTTCAGCCTGTTTGCGATACACAAAATGAGGTTGATGATTCAATTCAACAATATCACTGTGCGCCTTAGCAAAACCATTCAGACTTTCTTCTAATAAGCTTTCAACACCATTTATCATTTTTTTCATCGCACGATCTCCGTTGTTTTTAATACTTCGGTAATTTCTTGAATGTCTTGCATAAGCCATGTTGGCTCATAATCGACCAACTCAATATCTGCTTCTGCTGAGATTCCGCCTAGCACCATGATGCTTCGCATTCCCGCATTAACTGCACCAAGAATATCCGTATTCAACCTATCCCCAATCGCAATTGTATTTGCTGCTGTTGTACCGAGCGTTTGTAATGCCTGTTGATACAAAATGGGTTCAGGCTTGCCAATGCTGATGGCTTTCACACCCGTAACAGCTTCAAGTGCAGCCAATGTTCCTCCATTGCCCATTACCACCCCAAGCTCAGTAGGCAAACTAGTATCAGAATTAGTAGCATAGAATGTCGCCCCAGCATTAAGGTTAAGTGTCGCTGTCGCTAATTTGTCCCATGTTAATTGCCGATCTAGGCCTGAAACAACACTATCAGCACCCTCGTTAATAATCCCCTTCTCAGGCTGGTCCACTTGATAAAGGTCTGTCAATGTAAAGCCATAATCAATCAGTGGCTGACGCAAGCCAGCTTCACCAATCACAAAAACACGCCGCTTATCAGCCGGCTGATGTTTATCCATATAACTGGCGGTCGCCATACTCGATGTTAAAATTTCATTTAGTTCAACATCAACCCCCATACTTGCCAGCTTATCTACATATTGCTGCTGAGTCAGACTCGCATTATTAGTTGCTAGCACAAAAGGAATAGTAGACTCTCTCAGTGCTATAAAAAAGTCTTTCAAACCTGAAACAGCATTGTTCCCATGCCATAATACGCCATCCATATCAATAATAAGCGCCGATAATTTGTCGATATTCACCATGAAGTTTTCACTTGTATTCTTAATGAGTTAAGGCTGTATTTTGCGCTAACCTCCCCATTATTGAAAGTCCGTTATAGATTAATTCCATATTTCACGCTGTTATGCCTCGCTCTACACTACGTTAGGGCTAGAAACAATTGACAGAAAGCGGTGACTTATATTATCTTTTCGGGGCGTATATTCAACGTATTTATTAACTTTATCCCTTTTAGGAGCATGACAGCATGTCAAAAGCACTTATCCAAATGGCTCTAGATTCTCTAGATTTCGACGCAACTATTGCACTTGCTGAGCAAGTAGCACCTTATGTTGATATTTTAGAAATTGGTACACCTTGTATCAAATATAACGGTCTAGAACTTGTTACTGCTTTAAAAGCAAAATTTCCAGAAAAATTAATCCTTGTTGATCTTAAAACAATGGATGCTGGTGAATATGAAGCGACTCCTTTCTACGAAGCGGGTGGCGACATCTGTACTGTTCTAGGTGTTTCTGATAAAGCAACAATGGGCGGCGTAATCAAAGCAGCAAACGCAAACAATGCTGAAGCTCAAATCGATTTAATCTCTGTTAAAGATAAAGCAAAATGTGCAACTGAAGCAGCAGCAAACGGCGCACAAATCATCGGTGTTCACACTGGTCTTGACGCTCAAGCAGCTGGCCAAACTCCATTTGCTGATCTTAAATTGGTTGCTGACCTTAACTTAGGTGTTCGCATCTCTGTTGCTGGTGGTATCAACAAAACAACTATCCAAGATACAGTACGTGCTGGTGCAACAATTGTTGTAGTAGGCGCAGCTATCTACGGTGCAGATTCTCCAGCTGATTCAGCTAAAGAATTACGTGCATTAGTTGACGCAGCGTAAGCTTTAAAAAAAGATTCAATATGAAAACGAGAGGTTAAATTTTAACCTCTCGTTTTTTACTGTTTGGAAGGTTAATATTAGTCCTTACTTACATATTAACGAAATGTAGTCATTAACTACGAAATCAATAATAACGTCATCGTTAAGATGATAACTTATCAGAGGTATTTATCATGAGTGAAAAAGGTCTTTTTGCTTCAATTTGTGGCTTTTTCAAAGGTTTATTTTCATCGGATTCAGCGCAATCTAGCTCTACAGCTAATGCCTCTGCAAATAACGATGGACTAACTGGTGTTGAGCGTTACATTCGTAATCAAGCAAACTCTGCAAATCAAATTACAAGTGTTGAACGTTACATCCGTAACCAAAAATCTACTGCAATTACTAGTGTTGAACGTTACATCCGCAACCAAGCAAATGCTCAAGTAATCACAAGCGTAGAACAATACATTCGCAACAAAGGTTAAATCACCTTTATTGCTGGCAGTAAAGTAACAGCTCGCAGTCTGCACGCTACTTACTTTGCCTTGCCGCCGACTATATGTGATGTTATCCATTACGATATAGCTAAATTTTTTAACTTTAGAATAGGAAGGTATCTTTTTAAAAATGGCTAATTTACTAGATCAACTTAAAGAAGTAACCGTCGTTGTAGCTGATACAGGCAACATTGCTGCAATCGAGCAATTCACTCCTCGTGATGCTACAACTAACCCATCATTAATTACTGCAGCTGCAGAAATGCCTGAATACCAAAGCATTGTTGATGATACATTAAAAGGTGCTCGTGATACTGTTGGTGCTGATGCTCCAGCTTCTGAAGTAGTCACATTAGCATTTGACCGTTTAGCAGTTTCTTTCGGTCTAAAAATTCTTGAAATCGTTCCACAACGTGTCTCTACTGAAGTAGATGCTAGATTGTCATACGATACAGATGCAACAATCGCTAAAGGTCGCGACCTTATTGCTCAATACGAAGCAGCTGGCGTATCTCGTGAACGTATCTTAATTAAAATTGCAGCAACTTGGGAAGGTATTCAAGCGGCTAAAGTTTTAGAAGAAGAAGGTATTCACACAAACCTTACTTTAGTATTTGGTTTACACCAAGCTATCGCATGTGCTGAAAATGGTATCCAATTAATCTCACCATTTGTTGGTCGTATTCTTGATTGGTACAAAAAAGATACTGGTACAGAGTCTTACGCTGCTAACGAAGATCC
>ENA-OSET01000739-OSET01000739.1-sediment-metagenome-genome-assembly--contig:-NODE-739-length-35831-cov-4.594283_pt1 | contig 35831 bp, 28 predicted proteins | sample MGYA00237882_ERZ534229 | MGnify/ENA primary metagenome ERZ534229 (study PRJEB26408, sample SAMN06266212) | sediment metagenome | isolation source: Hudson Canyon methane seep mesocosm | place: USA:Hudson... | reverse complement strand
ATTTAGTATATAAGTGGGTGCCAGCTAATGAAATTTCAATTCTGAGAGTGCAGTTCACCTATACTCTCATTGTAAGACAATAATATTATTAATGAAGTAGGCCTGTAGGTTATAAAACGAGAATAGGGTAGGAGTTTAAAAAAGTTTATCTACACTCCTGTTTATGAAGGAAATAGGTTAATAATTTTAAAGCTTGAAAAAATGAAGTGAATACCCTCGAAGGGTGCATTTAATAAAGTTTTTACGGTTATATTTTCATATTCTCATGTTCAAATATACTGGCACGTTTTTTTCTTCCCAATTATATTCTATTTTTGCAAACCAACAATTTTATGATATGAAAACGAAAGTAATAATATTGACAATGCTACTTATAGGTGGCTTGGGTGTGTCAGCTCAACAGAATAATATAAATAAAACAGAAATGAAATTAGAAACAAAACTAGACTCAGTAAGTTACGGAATAGGTGTTAACATTGCTGAGAATTTAAAAGGTCAAGGTTTAGGAGATTTAAACGTTGAGGCAATGGCCAAAGGATTACAGGATATCTTGAATAATGCTGAATTGGCTATAAGCAAAGAAGAAGTAGGACCGTTGCTGAATGAATATATGGGTCAATTACAAGCTGAGAAAGCAAAAGAAGCTTCGAAAGAAGGAGCTGAGTTTTTAGCTAAAAATGGTAAAAGAAAGGAGATAACTACACTTCCAAGTGGTTTGCAATATGAAGTGTTGTCTTCTGGTTCTGGAGCAACACCAGGGTTAAATGATAAAGTAACTACGCACTATACAGGGACATTAATTGATGGAACTGTATTCGATAGTTCTGTTCAAAGAGGTCAACCAGCATCATTCCCTGTTAGTGGTGTGATTAAAGGATGGACTGAAGCTTTACAATTAATGAAAGAGGGAGACAAATGGAAATTATATATTCCTTATGATTTAGCTTATGGAGAAAGAGGAGCAAGTGGTAAAATTGGACCTTATGCTGCTTTAATTTTTGAAATTGAATTAATTTCAGTAGATAAATAAATATGAAGAACCTTTGGATACTAGCAATTGGGTCATTAGTAATGACTGGTTGTATTGAAAATACATCAACAGAAACTGTAAAAGAGGATAAGAAAGAAGTTGTTTCTACAAGTAATGAGTTACAAAACCCTCCAAGGGTTGAAAGCCCTGCTGATGTTAATTTGAGAGAAGGACAAGAATTTTTAGCTACAAATGCAACGAATGAAGATGTTGTGGAATTAGCATCAGGTGTTCAATTATTGGAATTAATTCCTGGTTCAGGCGAAATTCCTACTATGGAAAATAATGTAACAGTGCATTATCATGGAACTCTGATTGATGGAACTATTTTTGACAGTTCTGTAGAAAGAAATGAGCCTTTTACACACAACATGTCTGATCCTTTAATTAAAGGTTGGGTAGAAGGATTGTTGCATATGAAAACAGGTGCAAAATATAGAGTTTTTATTCCTGCTTCATCTGGTTATGGAAATGGAGGGCAAGGTCCAATTGGCCCAAACTCTGCTTTAATATTTGAAATAGAATTATTATCAATCAATAGCTAATATATGTTTTGATAATAAAAAAGCCGAATCATTTGATTCGGCTTTTTTTTTGCTTAAATATTCCTTGTTTTATAAATTTATCTCTGCTTTGTTAATCAATTACCGCATTAAATGAATATGCCCTTCTTTAATTACCTCTTCATCAAACCAATCTAAAGCACGTGCTTTAAATACGTAAATATCATTGTTTTGAAGAATTCCATTATAAAAGCCATCCCATCCTACGCTAGTGTCAGTTGTTCTAAATATAAGTTCACCCCATCTATTGTAGATCTCAAATTCATACAATTCTTTTATTCCCCAGGTTTCTAGGTATATAATGTCATTTATGCCATCTCCATTAGGAGTGAAGGTTGTAGGTACTTCTAGTAGTGTTTCAGGAATAATTTCAATATTAAAGACATAAAGAGCGTTATTGCAACCATAAATATCTGTAGCATTTAAAAAGTAAGTTACATTTTCTAATACAGGGTCAACCAATGGGTTACTACATTGTGTACAACTTAAACCATCTTCTGGTTCCCATGTGAAAATTACCGTATTATCTGGATATTCGATGGGTAAGTTAAGGGTCTCTCCAACTACGATAAGCGTATCAAAAGTATATCCTGTAATTGTTGAATATATAAAGACAAAAGCAGAATCTTCAGAGGTACAATTTGTTGTTATATCTTCAACAGAGACATAAAAATATTGATCTTGCGTTAATGCAACAGTTGCGGTGGTTTCACTGTTAGGCGAAACAACATCGGCTATTGGCTCCCATGAATATGTATAGTCAGGGTTCTGGTTTCCTGCTTGCGCTTGCACAATTGCTGTTTCAGAAGTACAAATAGTATCCCCAATAAGGTCTAAAATAGGGTCCAGTGCCACAATTACTTGCTTTATTATAGTGTCTTTACAGCCAAGAACAGAGTTTTCAACAAACAAAGTAATATCGAATGTATCCGCAACAGTGTATGTGTAGTCGAAATTTGTAGCTGAGTTTGAAGTCCCGCTATCACCTAAAGTCCATGAATAGGTGTCTGAGAGTAGAGAGTTATTAGTTAATGTTAAAGATTCTCCTATGCACATAACCGTATCAATTCCATCATTTCTCATAAATTCAGCTCTTACTTCATGGATGAAAATATCAACAGTAGGTGTTGCTGGACAAGAAGTATTAAGGCCATAAGCAGTTAATGAAGCAAACGTTTGACCCGAAGGTGGTAAGAAATTATAGACATGTGTAACTGGGTTAAAAGGGAGAGTATCTGTTACAACAACACCGTCTCCAAAATCCCAAGATAAAAAATCTACTTCAGAATAATTGTCTATGGTAAAGGTAATGGCGTCTCCTTTACAGATATTATTATTGTCGATGATGATACTTGCTTGTGGTCCTATAACATATATCGGGTAAATTGATGTGTCTGTGCAACCATAGCTTGTAGAAACAACTAATTGAATGTCGTAAGTTCCAGCAGAGAAAAATGTTGAGGGATTTTGCACATTATCAATTGGTCCTCCAGTGCCAAAATCCCATTGATAAGATAATGCAGGCCCAAAAGTAAAAGAAGTATCTGTAAACATTACTTGCTGATTTGGACATACTGCAGCTAACGTATCAATGTTGGAGAAAAAACCGGCAATCGGGTAGTCTTGAACATTAACGGTAACATTAGTTGAATCTGAACAACCCGTAGCTATTTCCGTAAAGGATAAAACAACATTAAATGTCCCGGAAGACGCATATGCATTTGAATCATTTTGGAAATTAGAAGTATTTCCATCATCAAAATTCCAATTAAAGCTCAGGCTAGACCCTTGACTAGTAAAGTCTGTAGAAGTGAAATCAATATTTTCACCCACACATACATTAGCAGGGCTTGGGCTCACTCCAATAATACTCGTTGGCTCATAAACGATTAGGTTGAGTTGAGCCGTTGCGGTGCAGCCCATAATGTCAGTTGTAGTAAGCGTTACTGGAATGGTGTTTCCAGCAGGAGTAGAATAAATGTTAGTAGGGTTTTGAGCAGTTGAAGTATTTCCATCTCCAAAATTCCAATCCCAATTTGTTATCACAGTGTCTGCAACTGTTGAGTCTGCAAACGTTAATGTTGAAGGAATACATATGGTTGTATCGCTAACAGAAAAATTTGCAATACCGCTAAAAACTTTAATTTCTTCAATAAGTGTGTCAACACAACCATTAATATCTTCTACAACTAATCCGATTGTCTGTAAATCTGTAGTGTTAAAAACAATTGATTCTGTTGGAGAACTACCCGTTAAGGGACGTAAAGTAGTGTCGCTAAAAAACCAGGTATAGCCTCTATTACAAAATTCGTTGACATCTGTAGATGGCGTAGCGTCATAATCATAGGATATTCCTCCACAAAGTAAAGTATCAGTAGTAAAGTTAGCAACAATGGTTCTAATATGAACAGTGACAGAGTCTTTTGAATCAGGGCATCCTGAAGTTGAGCTTGAGGCCGTTAACACAACATTATAGTCCCCGGTTGCAGCATAAGTGTAAGGAATTGTATTTGCCGTAGAGTTATTTCCATCTCCAAAGTCCCAGGAAATAGATGTCGCGTCACTACTTGAATCAGAAAATAGAACATCCATAGGCGTATCGCAGTCTTGTCTGTAATTAAAGTCTGCAATAGGACCCTTAACCTCAATGTAGTTGGGTTTTGTGAGTGTAGACCAACATCCATTGTATTCTCCGGTTAAAGTAACATCTTGAAATCCAGTTACGTTATTGTAGGTCCAAACAGCATTTGAGTCCTGGTAGCAATGAAATTGGCGATCTTCATCAGAGTAATAGTGCCATGCATCTATGTTAGATGGCGAAGGCGTTAGACTTGTAAAAGTTACAGGAGATCCTGGGCAAACGCTTGTAAAATCAGCAGAAAAGTCAAGAGCGACAAGCTCGCCTACTTCAATTCTAATAGTATCTGATGTATCTGTACAACCTGAACTATTAGTAATTATTAATACAACATCATATTCACCAGGGGTATTAAATACATAGCTATTTGGATTGTCATTTATGAAAGTAGCTGAGTTTCCATCTCCATAATCATATTCCCATTGAACAATAGGTTCTGATGGAGTATTGGACATACTTGAATCAGAAAATGTAACAGTTAAAGGAGCGCATCCATTTACAACATCTGGCATAAAACGTGCCCAAGGTAAGTGAATTGTGTCAAGAGCTGTAAATTGAGCAGTACATCCAGCAAGCGTAGTTATAGTTAATGTTGTTGATATTATATTCTCTCCATGTTCCGAATAAGTGGTATCTCCGATTATATATTCGTGTAATACAGATTGACCCGTTCCTACGCTATCATCCCCAAAACTCCAGTCCCAGCTTAATATATCATCAGGCGAACTTCCGGTATAGCTAATTGTTGCGGGTTCATAGCAGAAGTAACCAGGCGTGGAAACAAATGAAACAGTAGGGTCTTCCACAAAAATTGGCATTGTAGTATCATGAGAGCAACTTCCTGAGGTTGTAGTTAAGGTAATCGATTGCAATCCATTACTTGTGAATTGAACTGTTGGTTCCGCAATGGTAAGAGGTGTTGACGCAATAGAGTTGCTTCCAAAATCCCATAAAGAACTGCCAATAGAAGAATTATTTACAGGAACAAGATCTGTATTGATACAAATGGTATCCGGAATAACAAAACTTGATGCAGGGCTTTGTACACTAATGTCTGAAGAAAAAGAATTTTCACAACCGTTTGTATCAGTGGTCGTTAATGTTACTGTGTAATTGCCTATCGCCGCGTATGTTTCACTTGTTGGATTTTGAAGAATTGATGTGTTACCATTTCCAAAATCCCAAAAATACGTAAGGGGAGGAGCATTATTGGTGGATGAGAGATCATTAAAATTGGCAATCAAAGGAGGATTACACGCCGATGCTGTTGGAGTAATACTGAAATTAGTAGTAACACTACTTACAGAAACAACATCTACAAAATTGACTGTTGTATCACATGAAGCCAAGTTAGTTGTAACATTCATCGAAAGGTCATAAACACCAACGCTATTGTAAGTAAATGTAACTGGAGAACCAGATAACCCTGATCCGGTGGAAGTCCATGTATACCCTGTGATATTAACTCCACTAGGCGTAAATGTATTGTCATCTTCAAATGTAACAGACAAAGGAACACATCCTTGGGTAGCAGTAAGAGCTGAATATTCAGGTACTATCTTATCGTAAACCGTTATTGTAACTGTACCAAGTATAGGCCCTGAAACTGATTCTGAATATTCGACAATATAGGTTCCAGTTGTAAATGTATGAATAGGGTTCTCAAGCGTTGAAGTGGCTCCATCCACAAAGTCCCAAAACCAAGTAGTACCCCCTGGAGCTGTAAATTCAACTTCTAAAGGCGAGCACCCTTCACTGATATTAGCTGTTTGAGATAGAAAGCTATTTGCAATAAATACAAAGAAAAGGATTGAAAAATAAATACGTATTTGCTTCATTAAATTTTCAAATTAAAATTAAAAACAATATATTCCTATAGCTTGTTAAACAAAACTACGTATTTTTACCTACTTTTGAGTTACATTTAAAGATAATTATGAAGTTTGCTAAACATCTTTTATTTTTCATTGTTACTTTTATTAGTACCATAAGCTGTTTTTCTCAGGTAATAGATAGACTTCCTTGTTTAGATAAGAAGTTCTCTGTGGTTGTTCATATTGTACAAGATAGTTTAGGGGATCCTGTGATTCAGGAAACAGATATTTTAGCGAATATAGATACGTTAAATCGTTACTTTAGTCCTATATGTGTTTCCTTCGAAGTTTGTGAGTTTAAATATATTGATGATTGGAGATACGATGAATTCGATGTTGACAGCCATTGGGTAGAAATGCAAGTTAAATATCACGAGGAAGAAAGAATAAATATTTTTTATGTGTTCAACATTATTAACCCAGCTGGAGAGTGTAGTTACTCAGATCAAGGGTATATTACACGTACCGATTCAAGTGGCCTTGTAATTAAAAAAGATGGGAATGGTTGTTATCAAGATAATTTAAAGGCATTGGTCCATGAAATGGGACATTATTTTGGTCTTTTAAATTCATTTGAAGGAAGTGAGTTAGTAGATGGTTCTAACTGTAGTACTGATGGTGATCAAATATGTGATACACCCGCTGATCCAGAGGGTACGTGTGATCCGATAACTTGCAGGTTTTTAGGTTTGGATACTGATGGTAATGGAGATTACTTTACTCCACATGTTGGCAATGCTATGTCTGGTTTTCCCGGAGCTTGTATGTGTGAATTTACATACGAACAGTTGCTGTACATGGCAAATTTTTATCTAACTGGAACTGGAAATTGGTAAATGAGATATAGAAGTTTAACCATATTGCTATTGTTTTTTATTATTGTTGGAGAATATAACGCTCAAGATATTCACTTATCGCAATTTTATGCTTCGGATCATTTATTGAATCCTTCTAAAATGGGTGATTTTGAGGGTGATTTTAGAATAACAGGGAATTACAGAAATCAATGGAAACAGATTAATCCTCCAGTGAATAAAGGAATAACAACATCTATTGTTTCATTTGATAAAACTTTTCGTTTGCGTTCTCAAGAGGTTAATGCGGGTATTTTAATTGCGCACGATGAATTCGGAGGGATTAATTTTTCTACAAATAAAATTCTACTATCTGGAGCATATGCTTTTTCATTGGGTGATCATAATTTACGAGCTGGAGTTCAAACAGGTTTTGTTTTTCGAAATTCTGATTTATCAGCGCAGACTTTTCCAGTTCAATGGGATTATCCTACGGGGTCATTTAATACAGCAACTTCAAATCAGGAGTCTGCATTGTCTCCATCACTAACTTATTTTGACTTGAATTTTGGAGTGCAGTGGTCAAAGCAATTTGGGAAACTGCACCCTAAGGTAGGAGTAGCTTTAAATCACCTGAATAGACCACGGGACTCTTATTTTGCAAACGACTATTTCTCAGAATCTAAAGAAAGACTAAGAATTAGAAATGTAATACATGGTGAACTTGAGTATTATTACTCTTCAAAACTAACAATGCAACCAAAGTTTCTATTAATGTGGACTACAAAGGCAAATGATTTTATTGTTGGATCTAATTTTCGGTATAAAACAGGTAATAACGTTATTCCTGCAATCTTTGGAGGAGTCTTTTACAGAAATGGAATAGAAACTAATAGAGATGCTGTTTATCCGGTTATTGGTGTTAATTACCTGGAAGATTTTGATTTAGGCTTTAGTTATGATGTAAATATTTCTACGTTGAGTAAAAATGTTGATAGGAAAGGAACATTTGAAGTGTCCATTATTTATATTGCTCCAAATTTTAATTCAAAGAGATTAACAATTCCTTGTGAAAGATATTAATGCCATATAATTTGAATAAAATATTATTTATCACCTGTTTTCTATTGCTTTCCAATTATGGAATAGCGCAAGATACTACATTTCAGATAGTAGAAAAGAAAGTAAAGCAAATCAAGGGATTGGCTAAATCAGCTGAAAGAACTGGTAATCCATATATTGCACTCAAGTATTATAAAGAATTAGTTACGCTTAAACCTGAAAAAGATCACTATTTGTTGAAGTTGGCTGACCTGTATATGTATACTCGGAATTATGTGGAAGCTGTGAAATATTTTAAGCAAATTGTTGATAAAGGTGGCGAGGGTAAAGGTGCTAAGTACCCTGATGCAATTTTTTTCTTGGCCGTTATGCAAAAACAAATAGGGAATTATGAAGATGCCAAGGCTAATTTATTGAAATTTAAAAATGTAGCCAAACGTGCAAGTACTCCAGGAATAAGTGTTTTGTTTAAAGCTGAATTGGCTGGATGTGATTTAGCAATTTCTTATCGGGATTCAAACGAAAATGCTGTTGTTGAACATCTTCCTGAATGTATTAATAATCCGCACATTGATTTTTCGCCAATTCCACTGACTCAAAATAAAATAGTTTTTGGATCATTAAGAGAGGATCAAGAAAATTATTATTACCGGGATAGTATTGATAGTATGGAGCTACCGATGCGTAAATTTTATGTTGCGGAAAAAGTAAATGCTGTTTGGGAGTATAAAGGAGAATGGAAAGGTCCTTTCAATAGCCCCGATGAAGATGTTGCTAATGGAACCTTTTCTCTAGACAGTTCACGTTTTTACTTTTCAAGATGTGCCGAAGACTGGAAGTATAAGGTGAATTGTAAAATATATTTTTCAGAAAAAAATGGAGTAGAATGGGGTGAGCCAGAGTTAATGGGAAAACAGGTTAACTTGCCAGGTTCAACATCATCGCATCCAACCGTAGGAAGAGACTCAGAAACAAAGCAAGAAGTGATTTATTTTATATCTGATAGACCCGGAGGGAAAGGAGGGACAGATATATGGTATACTGAGTATGACGATAAAAATGAAAAGCTTGTAAGACCTTCTAATGCAGGAGATGAAATAAACTCTGCAGGTGCAGAAATGACACCTTACTATAATGTGAAAACAAAAACTTTGTACTACAGCTCGAATGGAAAGCCGAATTTTGGAGGACTAGATATTTTTAAAGCTGTCGGTGAGAGAAATAAATTTGAACCATCAATAAATATGGGGATACCTATTAATTCGAAGGAGGATGATTTGGATTTCATTCTATATCCAAATAGTAAAGGTGGATACTTTGTATCCAATAGAGAAGGAGGTCAGTCTTTGTATAATTCTACTTGTTGTGATGATATCTATGAATTTATGTATAATGATGTTATCGAATTAAACTATTGTGGAAATATTATTGATAAGGAAACTTTAAACTGTGTTGATACTAAAACTAAATTAAAAATATACATTGTTGATGAAGATGGTAAGTTTTTATCTCAGGAAACTGATGTAAGTGATTGTAAGTTTAATGTGAAGTTATTCCCAGGTTTCAATTATCTAATTCAAACCATAACTGGAGGGTACCTTAATGGGAAAGTTAGAGTATCAACACTCAATTTACAAAAGTCAGATAGTATATGTGAAGATATTATAGTTGAGAAAATTCCAACTGGGCGTGTTGTTTTAAAAAATATTTATTACGATTTTGATAGCCCAGATTTAACGGATATTGCTATGAATTCAATTGATACAACGTTATTGATAATTTTGCAAGATAATCCTGATATTGTTGTTTTAATAGCGTCGCATACAGATAGTAAAGGAGATCATGGGTACAACGTTAGATTATCTCAAAAACGTGCTGAAAGTGTAGTTCAATATTTAATTAAAAAAGGTATTAAAATTGAAAGATTACAAGCAAAAGGATATGGTGAGACAATTCCAATTGCGGCAAATACAAATGAGGATGGCTCAGATAACCCTGTAGGTCGACAAAGAAACAGAAGGACAGAGTTTAAAATTTTAGGAAAGTTAGACCAAGAGCTAATTTATGATGATGGTTTTGATGATCTTGATCTTGATAAGGAAGAATAGCATATAGAATAGTAAAACTCATTGCTTCCTTATTTCTTTCCAGCATCAACTGCTTTACGAACACTTCCATGTTCTTGTAGTAGTTTATTAGCTTCATCATAAGAATTCCCTAATTGATCCATCACCATTTTTGTTCCCCTATCGACTAATTTAGCATTACTCAGTTGCATATCAACCATTCTGTTACCTTCTACACGGCCTATTTTTATCATTACTGATGTCGAAATCATATTAAGAACCAATTTTTGAGCGGTTCCAGATTTCATCCGCGTACTTCCTGTAACAAATTCTGGACCAACTACCGGAACTATGGAGTGTTTAGCTAATAGGTCTATTGGGCTTCCTGGATTGCAAGTGATGCTTCCAGTTAAGATACCTAATTCATTACATTTATTAAATGCACCTATTACGTATGGAGTAGTACCCGAAGCTGCAATTCCGATAACAATATCATCTTTTCCAACTTGATATTCTTGCAGGTCATTCCATGCTCCGTTTTCATTATCTTCAGCAAATTCTATAGCATTTCGTATTGCATCATCTCCACCTGCAATAATACCTATTACCATTCCTTGTGGCACACCAAATGTTGGAGGGCATTCACTTGCATCTACAATTCCGAGCCTTCCACTTGTGCCTGAACCAATATAAAATAAACGACCACCTTTGTTAATGCGAATTACAATTTCATCAACTAACTTCTCTATTGCCGGAATTACTTTTTCAATAGCATCAGGAACAGTTTTGTCTTCTTTGTTCATATTGATAAGAAGGTCTCTTGTGCTCATTTTATCCAAATTATTATGATTGGATTCTGATTCCGTAATTCTGTCTATCGCCATATACTGCAATGTTAGTGATTATATATGTAATCCAAAATGTATTTTATGTAATGTTCAGAAATTGAACATATATTGATTAAAAAATGAGTTGTTGATAATTTTGTATATCTATTATTGATATATTAGCCAAGTATTCGGTCTTTTGTAGTCTAAACTAACAAATTATGAGTGATATTAAGGAAGGAGTTAAAGCTCCTAATTTTAGTGGAGTAGATCAAAATGGAGATACAGTTAAGTTATCTGATTTTTCTGGAAAAACATTAATTGTTTATTTCTACCCAAAAGATAATACACCAGGGTGTACGATGCAAGCATGTAATTTGAGAGATAACTATGCGTTATTGTTGGATAAAGGGTTTGCAATTGTTGGAGTAAGTGCTGATACAGAAAAAAAACATCAAGGATTTATTGAAAAATATGATTTACCATTTCCATTAATTGCAGATACGGAAAAGGTAATGATCAATCAATTTGAGTGTTGGGGCTTGAAAAAGTTTATGGGAAGAGAATATGACGGTATCTTTCGTAAAACGTTTATAATAGATGGAGAAGGAATGATTATTAAAATATTTGAAAAGGTTAAAACAAAACATCATACACAACAAATTTTAGAAGAATTGGAGGATTAAAAACACAACGTAAATAGCTTACGTTCTCCTACTCGTATAATTGTAGAAAAATTATTCATTATGGCAGTAGCAAAAGAAAAAGTAGCAAACACAGAAAAATTAAAAGCGTTACAAGCAACGCTTGACAGATTAGACAAATCGTATGGGAAGGGTACGGTTATGCGATTAGGAGATAACGCAATAGAGGATATGGAGGTTATATCTTCTGGTTCTGTTACAATAAACAGGGCATTAGGGGTTGGAGGATTTCCAAAAGGAAGAGTTGTTGAGATTTATGGGCCTGAGTCATCTGGTAAAACAACTTTAACAATTCATGCAATTGCTGAGTGTCAAAAAGCAGGTGGAATTGCAGCATTTATTGATGCAGAGCACGCGTTTGATCAATTTTATGCTAGATCATTAGGTGTTGATGTTGAGAATTTATTAATATCTCAACCCGATAATGGAGAGCAAGCATTAGAAATTGCGGATAATTTAATTCGTTCAGGAGCAATTGATTTAGTGGTAATTGATTCAGTTGCAGCCCTTACTCCAAAAGCGGAGATTGAAGGAGAGATGGGAGATAGCCAAATGGGGCTGCAAGCTAGGTTAATGTCTAAGGCATTAAGAAAGTTGACAGCTTCTATTAATAAGGCAAACACTTGTTGCATTTTTATTAATCAATTAAGAGAAAAAATTGGTGTAATGTTCGGAAACCCGGAAACGACGTCAGGTGGCAATGCACTTAAGTTTTATTCTACTATCAGATTAGATATTCGTCGTTCTACTCAGATTAAAAATGGAGATGAAGTAGTTGGGAACAGAACGCGTGTTAAAATTGTAAAAAATAAAGTAGCTCCACCTTTCCGTTTAGCAGAATTCGATATCATGTACGGAAAAGGAATTTCCAAAATGGGAGAAATAATTGACCTTGGTGTTGAGTTTGAAATTATAAAGAAAAGTGGTTCTTGGTACAGTTATGGAGACACCAAATTAGGTCAAGGTAAAGATGCAGTTAAAGATTTATTAATGGATAATCCGGAGCTTTCTGAGGAATTAGAAAAGAAAGTAGTAGCTGCTTTGGAAGTAAAATAAATAAATTGGTAAAAGGCTAAGCCAAGTTATTGATTGGTATGTAATATTACCTATCAATTGACTATATTTGGGCGCTATCATTCATTTGGTAGCGCTCATTTTATTTAAAATTAATGAAAAATATATTTTGGTTATTTTGCTTATTGTTGGTTGCGAGTTGCGGAACGCAAACGGATGTAGAGAATGTTGAAACAGAGAATAATAACATCAATGATCCTAATATTGATAAGGCTATTGCAGCAAACCCTTTAACTGTATTAGAAGAGGAAATTTTAAGTAATCCAGAATCTCCAAATGGATATTACAAACGCGCGTTATATTATAAAAACCACTATAAATTTAAGAATGCAGTTGATGATATTAATAGAGCGTTAAAACTTGCTCCGGAATCAGCAGCAATGAATTATGCGAAAGCAGACATACAATACGCAGCTGCTATGTATAAAGGGGATGTATCTCTTTTAGATCAGGCTGAAATTTATTTAAATTATGCATTAGAATATGATTCTATTAATTCGGATGCATTATTATTATTAGCAGAACTTAAGGCTGCATATAGTGAGCCAGATAAGGCTATGATATACGTAAATAGAGTATTGAAAGAGAATCAATATTTACCTCGTCCATACTACGTTAAAGGTAAGATTTACGAATCATTAGGAAACATGAAGTTGGCAGAGTCATCATATCAGACTGCCATAGAAATGGATGCTAGTTATTATGCTGCTATGATTCAATTGGGGTGGATTTATGCGCAACAACAAAATGATTTAGCGATTACCTATTATGATGCTGCATTGGAAATTTACCCGGAGAGTATGGAGGCTATTAGGAACAAAGGGTTATTTCTTCATTTTGCTAATAAGCCATTTGAAGCCAGAGCTTATTTTTATAAAATGTTGGAAATTGATTCTACTTTTGAAGAGGCATATTTTAATATCGGAAATACATATGTTGGAATTTATCGTGACGATATGGTTCAGTATGCTAAAGATACAATAGTTGAGAAAGCATTGGAGAATTTTCAGAAAGCAGTTGATATAAACCCTGGATATATTCAAGCTTGGTATAATTTAGGACTTGGGTATGAAGTCAAAGGTGATAAACAAACTGCTAGAGAGGTTTATAATCATATTCTTTCTATTGAAACTAATTATGAACCAGCTATTGATGGTTTGAACAGGTTGTGAAAATTGTTATAAAAATAGGGAAGTGGCTATTGACATTGGTTCTTGTGCTTTACTTTTCAGGCTGCGCATACCTATATTTTCAGCAAGAAAACATTCTATTTCACCCTACTAAATTGAGCGCAGATTATCAATTTGACTTTGATATTGAATTTGAAGAAAAGCTAATAGTAGGCAAAGATGGGGTAGGATTGAATGGTGTTTTATTTAAATCGGAGAAATCTAAAGGCCTGGTCTTTTATCTGCATGGAAATGCCGGTGATATTACAAGGTGTGAAAAGGATGCTTATGTTTATACCGATTTAGGTTATGATTGTTTCGTTTTAGATTATAGGGGGTTTGGCAAAAGCCAAGGTGAAATAATAAGTCAAGATCAATTTTATTCAGATGTAGAAATAGCATATGATAGTCTTTGTGAGCTATACAACGAAAGCGATATCATTATTTTAGGTTATTCTATAGGAACGGGTCCTGCGGCTATGCTTTCGGCTAAATCTGATGCAAAGCATTTAATACTGCTTGCGCCGTATTATAGTATGGTTGATATGATGAATAATCAATATCCCTTCATATCTAGTTATTTTTTAGAGTATAAGTTAAAAACGTATGAGTTTATTCCGAAAGTAAAATCCCCAATTTCTATTTTCCATGGAGATGCTGATGAAATTATTTATTATGGTTCATCTGTTAAATTAAAAGAACACTTTAATAGTAAGGATGAACTTATAACACTTCCAGGGCAGAAACATGGAGGAATGAACGAAAACCCAATTTTCGTTAAGTGGTTAAGAAATAAATTTTAAATTAAAGATCTCTTTTTTTCAGGATTAGGTTTGTTAGAAAAACGAATATAGAGATATACAATATTGCCACAACTGTCCTAATTGGTTGTGAAATCACTAAGCTTGCAGCTTCTAGTCCTTGCTTTTGAGCTTCAGGGTCTGGGTTCATTTGCATCATATCTGTTAACCATTGTAGAGGAAAAGGGGTTAACTCTGAAATCACATTGATAGGTAGAAACTGAACAAAAGAACTATCTCCGATTGTTAAACTAACAATTCCGGTAAGAATTGGGTTTATGAATATAGCCAATGTAAATACAATGATTGATAAGGCCGTTTTTCTTAATAAGATAGAGAAAATAAATGCTAAAGTAAAGTAGCCTATAGTTTGAATGAAGTAAATTCCTAAATAGTAAATTTGATCAAACATGCTGCCCCCTGTAGAAAAGATTGAACCAAATATTAGACTTAACAAAAAAGTATATATAGTAACGGCGGTTGCCAATGCAATTAGAAACAAAAATTTAGAAGCAATTACTTGTTGTTTACTTAATCCGTCAATTACATTCTGTTTAAATGTTCTGAAATTGAAATCATTGCAAATTATTAAAACAATTAGGATTCCTAGTAATATATTAAACCAACTGGCTACCCATGTGACACTATTCCATACTACAGGAAATTTAAAGACAGATGATCCTTCCCAATATAAGGGGGTTTTAGGATCACCTAGTTGAAATGAAGAAACCCCCCAAATGATCAAAGGGATGACAATAGCGTATATAACTAGAATTACCCAAAACGAAGCGTAATTTTTGACTTTACTGTATTCGATATTTAATAGATGTAGCATTATTTTATTATTTCTAAAAATTGGGTTTCTAAACTTTCTGAGTGAGAATGTATTTGCGTAAGAATGATATCTTTTTCGAAAAAGTATTTATTTACCGATTCGTTTGAAACATCTTTTCCAACCTTTATCATGATTTCTTTTTCGGATTCCTTAGATATTTCCATTGTTTGATTGTCATTGATAGCTCTTTTAAGGGTAGACATATCGTTAGCTGCAATTTTAATGAAGTTTTCTCCTCCAATAATTTCACCAATGGTACCTTGTTTAATGAGGTTGCCAAATTTTAAGATTGCTACATGTGTACAAACCTTCTCAATTTCATCTAATATATGCGAAGCAATAATTATCGTTTTTCCTTCTTTTGAAATATCGATAATAAGTTCTCTTATTTCTGCAATTCCTTGCGGATCTAATCCATTGGTTGGTTCATCTAAAACCAAAACTTCAGGGTCATTTAATAACGTTGAGGCGATTGCTAAACGTTGTTTCATCCCTAATGAATATGTCTTGAAATTAGAGTTTTTTCTTTGCAGTAGGTTAACCTGTTTCAGTACAGAATCAATACGTTCTTCTACATTGTCTACCTTTTTTATTTTAGCAACAATTTCTAAATTCTGAACTGCGGTTAGATAAGGGTAAAAATTAGGAGTTTCAAGCAGTGCTCCAATTCTTCTTCTATTTTCAGAAGCGTCTCCGTTTTCAAACCATGAATAACTACCTTCATTTTGCCTGATAACACCTAGCAGAATACCAAGTGTAGTTGTTTTTCCACTACCGTTAGGGCCAAGTAAACCAAATACGGTTCCTTGTTTAACTTCCAAGCTTAAATTATCGAGTGCAATGACATCTTTGTATTGCTTGGATAGATTTTTTATTTGTAAGACTGTTGTGCTCAATGTTTTAATTTTAATGCAATTCAAATGTAGCGTAAAATATTTTGACTTAATCTAAAACTTTACGAACGGTTAGGAACAAAAAAAAGGAGGAACATTAGTTCCTCCTTTTCAAATAAGTAATAACAAAGTATTTATTTTACTTTATCGACAACAGCTTTAAAAGCATCAGGGTGATTCATTGCTAAATCAGCTAATACTTTTCTGTTTAATGAAATTCCATTTTTATTCACTTTTCCAATGAATTCAGAATAACTCATTCCGTACTCTCTTGCACCTGCGTTAATCCTTGTAATCCATAATGAACGGAAATTTCTTTTGTTTTGCTTTCTGTCTCTATAAGCAAATGTAAGTCCTCTATCAACTGCATTTTTAGCAACTGTATGAACGTTTTTTCTTCTACCAAAGTATCCTTTGGCTTGTTTTAATATCTTTTTTCTTCGGGCCTTTGCGGCTACGCTATTTACTGATCTTGGCATTTTTTTAGTTTTTTAATAATTAGTGGCTATTTAAGCTCTCTATGTTTTTTTACTAATTACTTGGTTAAACATTTAATTAATTAAACCGACTTAGTGTTTCTAAGCACAAAGCTGCGTCTTTATGTGGGCTACATCTGATTTATGAACCAATCCTGATTTTGTAAGATTTCTCTTACGTTTTTTAGATTTTTTCGTTAAGATGTGACTTTTAAAAGCGTGCTTTCTTTTGATTTTCCCAGAGCCCGTCAATTTAAAACGTTTCTTGGCACTAGATTTAGTTTTCATTTTTGGCATTTTGCTTCTTTTTTATATAGTTATTACTTACTTATTTTATTTTTTCTTAGGATTGATCATCATAATCATCCTTTTACCCATTAGCTGCGGCATTTGCTCTACTACACCTAAGTCATCAATCTCTTGGGCCAACTTTAATAATAAAATCTCGCCCCTATCTTTAAATACAATCGTTCTTCCTTTAAAGAAAACATATGCTTTAACTTTAGCTCCTTCTGCAAGGAAAGCTCTAGCATGTTTTAATTTAAAATCAAAATCATGATCATCAGTATTAGGTCCATAACGGATTTCCTTAACGACAACTTTACTCTGATTCTTTTTCAGCTCCTTGTCTTTTCGTTTTTGTTCGTAAAGAAACTTTTTGTAATCTATTATTTTACATACAGGAGGAACTGCTTTAGGTGATATCTCAACTAAATCTAAATCTCGGGCAGTTGCTAATTCAAGTGCTTCTGCAATCGGATACACTGCAGACTCAATTCCATCTCCTACAACACGAACTTCTCTCGAAAGAATTTTGTCGTTTATCTTGTGAGCGTCCTCTTTAAAGACTCTTCTTCCTCTGTTATTTTTTCTAGGTTTAATAGTACTAAATGTTTAATTATTACTTACTCTAAAAATTATTCAACTAACTGAACTAATTTTTCATTTATTTCTTTTTGCACGATTTGAGCAAACTCTTCTAACGAAAACACACCTAAATCACCTTCTCCTTGTTTTCTAACAGAAACCTTCTTTTCGTTCATCTCGTTCTCTCCAACAATCAACATATACGGTATTTTCAGCATTTCAGCATCTCGTATTTTTTTGCCGATTTTCTCGTATCTTTCGTCAACAAGACCGCGAATATCGTAATTATTTAACGAATTAAAAACTTCCTTAGCATAATCATTGTATTTCTCGCTAATTGGAAGTACGGTAACCTGCTCAGGATTTAACCATAAAGGGAACTTTCCAGCAGTGTGTTCAATCAATACAGCAATGAATCTTTCCAATGACCCGAAAGGAGCTCTGTGTATCATTACTGGTCTGTGTTTTTGGTTGTCAGAGCCAACGTATTCTAATTCAAAACGCTCAGGTAAATTGTAATCAACTTGTATGGTGCCTAGTTGCCAGCTTCTACCTAAAGCATCTTTTACCATAAAATCAAGCTTTGGCCCGTAGAATGCTGCTTCGCCATATTCTACAACGGTGTTTAGTCCCATTTCTTCAGAAGCCTTAATTATTGAAGCTTCAGCCTTTTCCCAGTTTTCATCACTTCCAATGTATTTTTCATTATTATCAGGGTCTCTCAATGAAATTTGCGCTGTATAGTCATCAAAATCAAGTGCATTAAATGTATACATTACTAACTCAATCACTTTTTTAAATTCTTCTTCAACCTGGTCAGGTCGACAAAATATATGTGCATCATCTTGTGTAAATCCCCTGACACGAGTTAATCCATGAAGTTCTCCACTTTGTTCGTAACGATATACCGTACCAAATTCTGCTAGTCTTAAAGGTAAATCTTTGTAAGATTTAGGAGAAGTTTTATAAATCTCACAATGATGAGGGCAGTTCATAGGTTTTAATAAAAACTCTTCGTTTTCATGCGGTGTTTTTATTGATTGGAAACTATCTTCTCCATACTTTTCATAATGTCCTGAACAGACATACAGATCTTTATGTCCAATATGCGGAGTAACCACTGGTGAATAACCTGATTTAACTTGCGCTTCTTTCATGAAATTAATCAAACGTTCTCTTAAAGCTGCTCCTTTAGGTAACCATAGAGGTAACCCCATACCAACACGTTGTGAGAATGCAAACAACTCTAGTTCTTTTCCTAATTTCCTATGATCTCTCTTTTTTGCTTCTTCAAGCATTTCAAGATGAGCAATTAACTCTTTGTTTTTTTGAAACGTAATACCATAAATACGCGTCAATTGCTTTCTCTTTTCATCGCCACGCCAGTAGGCTCCAGCAATGGAAAGTAACTTAACAGCTTTTATATATCCAGTATTTGGAATATGTGGCCCTCTGCACAAATCAGTAAATCCACCTTGTGTATAAAATGTAATAGAACCATCTTCTAAGTCTTCAATTAACTCAAGCTTGTATTCGTCATCTTTTTCTGTGAAATATTTAATCGCATCAGCTTTAGATATCTCTTTTCGAATGTACGCACTTTTAGTACGAGCTAGTTCGATTATTTTTTCCTCAATTTTTTTTAAGTCACTATCGTGAATTTCATAGTCCATGAAATCGACGTCATAATAAAAACCATTCTCTATATTTGGTCCAATGGCTAGTTTTACGCCAGGATAATGAAACTCAATAGCCTCTGCCATAAGGTGCGCGGAACTATGCCACATTGTAGCTTTTCCGTCTTTATCCTTAAACGATAAAAGACTAACCGAAGAGTCCGTAATAAGCGGTCGGGTCAAATCCCAAACTTCTCCATTTACTTTTGCTGCAAGCACATTTCTAGCTAATCCTTCGCTAATACTTTTTGCAACATCCCATGAAGTTGTTCCACTTTCATATTCTCTTACACTATTGTCTGGTAACGTTACTTTTATCATTATAAAAAAATTAAGTCTGCAAATGTAAAAATATTGAGCAGAAATTCTCTCGATTTTGATAGTGAATTCACTGATTTATTGAGATTACATTGTTTAAAGTTAATTGTTTTCCATATTGTTGTTTCTTTGTTCTTAAATAGTGCTGCAATGGATATACTAGATATATATAATAAAAATAATAATTTTGGTCGTTTATTCGATATGGATTATAAGGTAGTTATACCAGGTCATATTGAATATAATATGGTCGTAAAAGAGTCGCATTTAGCTACACCAAACTCTATGCATGGAGGTGCTATGTCTGGATTTATGGATGGCGTTCTGGGGGTTGCTGCGCTTTCTGCGGTGGAAGCTGAAAATAAAGCTGTTTCGACTATCGAGTTTAAAATTAACTATTTATCAGCTGTATTTCTTGGAGATGAATTGAAAGGGGTTGGTGTAGTGCTTCGCAAAGGAAAAAGGATATTACTTGCTGAAGGTAAAATATACAATCAAAACAACGAGCTTGTTGCAACAGCGACGGGAACCTTCAATGCATATTCATTTGAAAAGAGTGATATGTTTGAAGAATAATATAAAGACTTATGAAATACGATGTAGAGAAAGAGGTTTACGATGAAATTGCGAAAGTCATTCACAGTGATAAGAGCCCGGTAGGAATTGATGCTAAAAAAACACATATTCTTATATTGAACAAACTCCAGGAGATTACCGAGCGATTAGACCGGATAGAGACAAAATTAATAAAGTAATTTATAAACTAAATAATTCATCTACACTCCATGCCTCAGGTGGAGAGCAAAAGCAAGCTTTGGTTTTTTTCCAAACATCGTCGAAAAGTTCTGATTTTCGGTATTTTTCAACAAACTCTTCCCCTTCCCATTTACTATACGTAAAAAATACATTGTCGTATTTTTTGTCTTGAAGAAGTTCAACATGTAAGCAACCTTCAGAGCCTCTAATGTACTCTTTGTTAGTAATGAAAATGGATTTGAATTCTTCTTTCTTAGAAGGAGCAATGGTAAGTTTAACTATTCGCGTAATCATGGTCGTTAGTTAGGTTTTGTGTTTTATCGTCTGATTCTTTGAATTCAATGGTAATGGTATCATTCATTTTTAGTCCAAAAAGCTTGTTGGCTCCACCTCCTGAACCTTCGACACCTTTGTTAATTGCAATCTCCAAATTACCTGAGCTGCTAAATATCGCAATTTTCTCACCTTCTGGAACATCACTATATTGTTGGTGAATTTTAGTTATCATATAACCTGCACGGGTTAAATAAATCCTAAATTCACGTCCCTTCCCAACTTCTTGAAAAATATCTTTTGAGATATTAGTTATTATATTTCCATAACAATCAATGTAGGCTACGGTTCCTTTTATCACATGATTTTCAACTGTAGCCCTGAAGAGTTGACGTTTTTTGATTTCTTTAGTCCGTTTTCCAATAATTTCAGGAGTACCTCCTCGAGCAATGTGACAAGCTGCTTTTGCAAATACATTTTTTGTAGGAAAACATTGCGTATTTTCTTCTTCTCGAATGGTTAGCTCAAAAATATTATCAGGTTGTTTGTCAAATAACAATGAAAAAATACCATTGTCAGCTCCTATAAAGTAATGTCCAAAGTTCTCTACCAACAAATGTTTTGTATCGGAACTATTTCCTGGACTTATACTGATAATATGAATAGTTCCTTTTGGAAAGTCGTTATAACAATTTTTTATTACAAACGAGGCTTGAGCAATATCGAATGAAGCGATCTGGTGGCTTATATCAATAATGTTAGCATCCGACAGTTCACTCAATATAGCACCTTTGACAGAGGCTACGTAGTAGTCTTTGAGTCCCATATCAGTTGTTAGTGTAATAATTTTCATGCTATGTTATAAACAAACTGTTCAAAAGTAATGATTTCATTGAATAAAAATAATCAAATTATAACTTTGGATTGTATTACTTTTGAAAGCTGAATTAAGATAGAAACATTGCAAGAGAAAATTATTGAAATATCTGGTATTAATCCGCTTGATTTATTTGGGGTAAACGAAGTGAAACTGAAGTTGATTAAGTCTTTCTTTCCTAAACTTAAAGTAGTTGCACGAGGAGCTAATTTAAAAGTTTTAGGGGAAAAGGTATTACTTAAAGAGTTTTCTGAAGCAATAAACCTTTTGATTCAACATTTTGAAAAGTACAATGATTTGACTGAGAATAATATAAAGAATGTGTTAGGGGGTAAAGGAGGTGGTGTTGTTGAAAGTTCAAAAGGAGATGATATTATCGTTCATGGAAATAGAGGGCGGCATGTAAAAGCCCGTACTGTTAATCAACGAAAAATGGTTGATGTGTTGGAAGAGAATGACATGCTTTTTGCTATAGGCCCTGCAGGTACTGGAAAAACGTATACAGCTGTTGCTTTGGCAGTAAGGGCTCTTAAAAACAAAGAAGTTCGAAGAATTGTTTTAACTAGACCAGCAGTAGAAGCTGGAGAGAATTTAGGGTTTTTGCCAGGTGATTTAAAAGAAAAACTCGACCCGTATATGCAGCCTCTTTATGATGCATTGCAGGATATGATTCCTGCTGAGAAATTAGCAGAATATCTTGAAGATGGAGTTATTCAGATTGCTCCTCTTGCTTTTATGAGAGGTAGAACGCTGGATAAAGCTTTTGTGATTTTGGATGAAGGTCAAAATACAACAGAAGGTCAAATGAAGATGTTTCTTACGAGAATGGGGAAAACTGCGAAATTTGTAGTTACAGGAGATATAAGTCAAATTGATTTACCCAGACACCAAAAATCTGGATTGAAGAAAGCAATTGAAGTTTTGGATTCCGTAAAAGGAATTGGCTTTGTATACCTTGATGATAAAGATGTAATAAGACATAAGTTGGTGACTAGAGTAATAAATGCATTTAATAAAGAAGAATAAAATAAAAGAACAAAGTATTAAGTATGCTGTATTAAGCTTGTAGTTGAAAAAAGCTTAATACTTTTGGAATTATACTTAATACAAATAAAAAACGCTATAGTGGAAACAACAGAACAAAACATGGAAGCAATTACGAAAACAGATTTTAATTTCGAAGGTCAAAAAAGCGTTTATCACGGAAAAGTAAGAGATGTTTATAATATCAATGATGATTTGATGGTAATGATAGTAAGCGATAGAATATCCGCTTTTGATGTTGTTTTACCAGAAGGGATTCCATATAAAGGACAAGTGTTAAACCAATTAGCTGCAAAATTTTTGAAAGAAACAGAAGATATTGTTCCTAACTGGGTTATTTCTACTCCAGATCCAAATGTTACTATTGGCCATAACTGTACTCCATATAGAGTTGAGATGGTTATAAGAGGATATTTAACTGGTCACGCTTGGAGAACTTACAAGTCAGGAGAGAGAATGTTGTGTGGTGTACAAATGCCGGATGGAATGAAGGAACATCAAAAGTTTCCTGAGCCAATTCTTACACCATCGACCAAAGAAGATGAAGGGCATGACGAAGATATCTCTAGAGAAGAAATTATAGCACAAGGAATTGTAGCTGAAGCTGAATATATAAAATTAGAAGAATATACAAGGGCAATTTTTCAAAGAGGTACAGAAATAGCAGCTAAACAAGGGTTGATATTGGTTGATACAAAATATGAATTTGGAAAGAAAGATGAAAAAATCTATTTAATTGATGAAATTCATACGCCCGATTCTTCTCGTTATTTCTACTCAGAAGGCTATCAAGAAAGACAAGATAATGATGAGCCGCAAAAACAACTTTCAAAGGAATTTGTAAGAGAATGGTTAATGGCTGGAGGTTTCCAAGGTAAAGAAGGGCAGAAAATACCTGAAATGACACCTGAGTTTGTAGGTTCTGTAACTGAAAGATACATTGAGTTGTACGAGAAAGTGTCAGGGAAAGGGTTTAATAAAGATGCTAGCGCTAACGTTATGGTGAGAATTAATAATAATGTTTCTGCATTTTTAAAAGAGTATTATTCTTAAAATATTCAATCAAAAAAATAAGGATGCCTAGTTTGCAATACGTGAACTAGGTTTTTTTATTGAACTTCTCCATTTAAAATGACTGTCTCAATCAGGTTACTGCCAAAGCTATAGGGTAAAAAGGCATAAGAGTTAATTTCTTTAGTGATGAAAACATTCGCTTTTTTACCAATTTCTATACTGCCTAATTTGTCACTGATTCCCATTGCGTAAGCAGAGTTTATTGTTGCTGCATTAATAGCTTGTTCTGGTGTCAATTTCATTTTAATGCAAGCTAAAGAGACAACAAAATTCATGTTTCCAGATGGTGTAGAGCCAGGGTTGTAGTCACTTGCCAAAGCTATTGGTAAATTGTTTTCAATTAATTCCTTTGCGGGAGCATAAGGGATTCCTAAAAAGAAAGAACAGGAAGGGAGTAAAGTTGGCATCGTTTCGGATTTTTTTAAAGCTTCAATATCTTCTTTGTTTACAATTTCCAGATGATCAACAGAAAGTGCATTATTGTTAATTCCAGTCTGAATGCCCCCTATTGTAGTAAATTGATTTACGTGAATTTTAGGTGTTAGTCCGATTGCAATTCCGGCCTTTAATATACGGTCAGTTTCTTCCGGTGTGTAATAATTAGTCTCGCAAAATACATCTATATATTCAGATAAACCTTCACTTTTTATAACTGGAATCATTTCATTGATTATCAGGTCTATATACTTTTTCCTATTAGCTTTATATTTTTTAGGTATTGCGTGGGCTCCAAGGAAATTTGCCTTTATTGTTAATGGCGAATTTTGTTTCAGTCTTTTAATAACACGGAGCATTTTCAATTCTGCTTCAACCGTTAAACCGTACCCACTTTTTACCTCAACTGCCCCTGTTCCTAATTTTATGATTTCATGAATTCTAATCATTGCAGAGTCGTATAAATCGTCTTCTGAAGTCTCTTGAAGTTTTTCAGCAGAATTTAAAATCCCACCTCCTTTTAGTGCAATTTCTTCGTATGTTAATCCATTAATTCGATCAACAAATTCATTGTCTCTAGGTGCTGCAAAAACAAGGTGTGTATGTGAGTCACACCAACTTGGGAATACTAGTTTATTTTTGGCGTCAATAACAGTGGAATTATCATTTTCTGTTAAGGTTAAATCAGTCATTTTTCCAAATGATTTAATCAACCCATTTTCAATAATTACAAAAGCATTTTGAATAGTAGAAAGTTGGTTCATTTCTAATCCTTTTTTCAGTAAAATGCCAGAATGTGATATTCCAACTAGTTCTTTTATGTTTTGAATTGTAATTTTTGACATGCGTACAAGTAATTAGTGTTTCGCAAAAATAAGAACAAAGATTGTTCAATTCTTGAATTTATAAAAATATAACTTATATTCGAAATTAAATTTTGAGCTTACTCGATTAAATGGAAGTAATTTGTAATTAAAGGAATGGATAATATATTTATAGAGCAAACATCTAAAACTCCTAAAGTTGATTTTAATTCGCAGACAGGGTTTTTGCATTTAGAGGGGATTTCAATCCCAGAAAACACTGTTGATTTTTACCGTACCCTTATTTATTGGATAAATGAATATGCACTAAACCCTTTGCCAGAAACAACATTAGCACTTAAGTTAGAGTATTTCAATACAAGTACTTCAGTTGTTTTACTAGATATGTTTAAAATATTATCTAAAATAAAAGGATCTAAGGTTGATTGGTATTACGAAAGTGATGATATTGAAATGGAGGAAGTTGGGAAAGATTATGCAAATATGATTGATGTTCCATTTAAGCTTATTGCAGTCGATGTTTTTTAATGATTATTTACATCAATTTTTACATCAAATTTCTGGTTTTTTATGATATTCAAAATAATTCTTAAATCAGTCTATTTATTGTCGTCGATTTGTTATATTTCGAGTAATCTAGGATGACTGTGTTTAAGTTAAGCTGAATATCAACCATAGAATGCAAAGAGGAGTAATATTTATATTATTATTAATAACGACCTTGTTTTCTCAAGCGCAAGACTACGGTTTCTTGCTAAAATCACAAGAGTATAAACTGGACCAATTTGACCAGAATGTTGGGTTAAATAATCCTTTTATTTATACAATAAACCAAGCGGATAATGGGAGTTTGCTTGTAGGTACTGGTGAAGGTGTAGGTGTGTTTGATGGCAAAAATTTTGAAATGTATTACACGGATGATCACTTAGCTGAGAATTTCATTTCTGCTAGTTTCAAAGATGATGTGGGTAATATTTGGTACGGACACCAAGCGGGGGGAGTGAGTATATTTGATGGAGTTAGTTTTGATTTAGTCCATCCAGGAGGAGGTATTAACAGTATAATAAATGACATTGATCAAGACGCCAACGGATTGATTTGGTTCTCAGCAAAAGATTTTGGGCTTTTTAATGTGAATGAAAAAGGTAAATGTGAATTTTTCAATAATCAATTTGAAGAGCAACATATATATTCATTCACGATTACTAAGGATGGGTATTTTTTCGTAGGAACAGATGTGGGAGTTGATGTTTATAAGTACTATAAAGAGGAAAAAATTCTTAGCAAAGTTCAGGGTGTTAGTGGTATTCCAGGAGATCAAGTGGCTGGAATTATCGAAGTTGAATTAGGAAAAATTGTTGTATCTACTTTTACTTCTGGGTTGTATTTGATTGAAAAGGAGAATGATGTTTTTTTAACTTCTAAAATTAAATTTTCAAATTTTGAAGACGACATATTAATCAGAGATGTTAAAGAGTTTGGAGATGCTATTTGGATCAGTACTTTGCGTTCGGGATTGCTAAAATGTAAATGGAATAATAAGGAGTTTTTGGTAGTGGAAAGCTATCATTCAAAAAGTGGATTAAGAACAGATGCGGTTAACACAATGTTTATTGATCGTGAAGGTACTTTGTGGATAGGAACTTTTGGAGAGGGACTTGCATCAAAAGGAGATAATTTATTTACTTTTTATTTCGCTAACCCTAATGGAGTTTATAAGGTGAGAAGTCTCATAGCAAACGAGAATGAAGTTTGGGTTGCAAACACAGGTGTAATATCTGTTCGGAATAAACATACACTAAAAGAATTAAGACATTTTAATGAAGAGCATGGTTTACCTATTGATGCAATTTCAGCGATGCATTTTACTGAAGACTCAGCTCTTTTTATTGGAACAGAACACAGAGGAGTTTATCGGTACGTTTCCGAGACAAATTCGTTTAAAGAAATTTTACTATCAGGAGATGATTTGTCATTAACAATAACAAGTTTAACGTCACACGGAAATCAGCTTTGGATAGGTACTTTAAATGGTGTTTATAAGATGAACGTAAAAACAGAGGGTATTGTAAGTTATGATGTTTCTTCTGGCCTTTCTCATAATTCTGTGGGAGATGTTTTAATAACAAAAACGGGGGATATTTTTATCGGTACTAGAAGTGCATTTTTAAATAAGTTTAATGATGGTATTTTCGAAAAAATAAGGTTAACACCGGAATATGATATTGTAACTGTAAATAAATTAATTGAATCGAGCGATGGTGCTATTTGGATAAGTACTTCGGATAATGGCGTGTTTAGAGTTGGTGAAAACATCCTTAATATATCTGTTCTTGATGGCTTAGCATCTAATTATTGCTACGGCATCGAACAAGATCTAAAAGGAAGAATGTGGGTTATGCATAACGGAGGTCTTAGTAGGGTAGTTTTTGACATTGAGTCTAAAGGCTTTAGGATTGAACTTTATGGAGCCAAACATGGAATGAGCAAAAGGTTTTTAAGGAATTCAATATCTAAATTTAATAATCAGCTATGGTTTGGTTCGGAAAATGGAGCGGTTCTCTATAATGCAACTGAAGATAAGCAAAACATGATTCCTCCTATAACAAGTTTTTCTGGAATTACAATAAATGAAATAGAGTATGATTCAAATAAGGATATAATTTTGCCATATGGAGAGTATAATGTCTTTATAGATTTTAAAGGGGTTAGTTTAAAAAAACCAGAAATGGTTACTTATCAATTTATGTTGGAGGGACACCAAAGTAAATGGTCAGAGAATTCTGTTATTAATTTAGCTAAATACCATAAGGTGTATGATGGAGAGTATACTTTTAAGGTGCGATCATATAATGCAGATGGGATAGTTGGAGATACTATAGCAATTAAGATTAGTATAGCAAAGCCGTTTTGGAAAGAGTGGTGGTTTATCATTACGTTAGGAGTTATGATAATTTTTATCGTGGTATTTATAGTGAAAATGAGAGAGCGTAGCCATTTACGTTATCAAAAAGAATTGGAGCATCAATTGGCTTTAAGAACAAAAGAGGTTGTTCATCAAAAAGAAGAGATTGAGGAGATAAATAAAGACTTAACGGATAGTATTAATTACGCTAAACGAATTCAAACAGCAATTTTACCACAAGACGATGAGTTTGATAAGATGTTTCCGAAAAACTTTGTGGTTTATAAACCAAAGGATATTGTTAGTGGTGATTTTTATTGGGCGAGAAAGTTTAATAACCTTCATTTAATAGTGTGTGCTGATTGCACAGGTCATGGCGTTCCAGGGGCTTTTATGAGTATGATTGGAATGATGCTGTTGAATGAAGCTTGTGTTTTGAAAAACATATTAGATCCTGGAGAGATATTAAAGGATATGGATAATAGCTTGAAGGAAATCCTTCGACAAAATGATGATTTTGAATCTAACAAAGATGGTATGGATATATCCCTTTGTTTAGTTGATGTAGATTCAAATAAGCTGTATACAGCTGGTGCAATGCGTCCAATCTATGTTTACCGACAGGGTATGCAACATATTATAAAAGGGGATCGTTTTTCCTTAGGAGGAACCATTGTAAAAAACAAGATTTTTAATACTCGAGAATATGATTTGATGAAAGATGATTTGGTCTACATGTTTAGTGATGGGTATGCAGATCAATTTGGAGGCCCTAATAAAAGGAAAATGAAAGTGCTGAGGTTAAACGAACTCTTAGATCAAGTTTCCCAATTAGATATATCAAAACAAGCTAAAGAGATTGATTCCTTTTTTGAAAGTTGGAAAGGTGATGTACTTCAAATGGATGATGTGTTGTTAATTGGTTTTCAATATTAAGTATTACGATTATATAGAAAATAAAAAACGCCTCTCACATTTGAAAGGCGTTTTTTATTTTGTTATGTAGTGTTTATTTTTCTTCTGAAGAGGCAGATTCATCTTCCTTCTTTTTCTTTCCTGCTTTCTTTTTCTTTCCTGTTTTAATTAGGATTTCACTAGTTTTTGCATCTAAGTCAACATTTATAATGTCTCCCTCACTTAAGTTTGATTGTATTATCTCTTCTGCTAAAGGGTCTTCAAGGTGTTTTTGAATTGCTCTTTTTAGAGGTCTTGCTCCATATTTAGCATCAAAACCTTTGTTAGCAATATAATCCTTTGCTTTTTCAGATAATTCAATAGAAAACCCAAGTTCTTCCACTCTTACAAATAACTTTTTAAGTTCAATATCAATTATTTGGTGAATATCTTCTCTTGCTAATGAGTTGAACAATACAACATCATCAATTCGATTCAAAAATTCAGGAGCAAACGCTTTCTTTAAAGCAGTTTGAATAACAAATTTCTGATTGTCATCTTTGCTTTCTTCCTGTGCTTTTGTTCCAAACCCAACACCTGTTCCAAAATCTTGCAATTGTCTTGACCCAATATTAGAAGTCATAATTATAATAGTGTTACGGAAATCAATTTTTCTTCCCAAACTATCAGTTAACTGACCATCATCTAGTGCTTGCAATAATAGATTAAACACATCTGGATGTGCTTTTTCTATTTCATCTAATAATATGATAGAATAAGGTTTTCTTCTTACTTTTTCAGTCAGTTGGCCACCTTCTTCATATCCAACATAGCCAGGAGGTGCTCCAATCAATCTAGAAACAGCAAACTTCTCCATGTATTCGCTCATGTCAATTCTTATTAGTGCTTCTTCACTATCAAACATGTTTTTAGCCAATACTTTACATAGCTGGGTTTTTCCAACACCTGTTGGACCTAAAAAGATAAATGTGCCAATTGGCTTATTTGGGTCTTTTAATCCCGCTCTGTTACGTTGAATAGCTTTAACTACTTTTTTAATTGCTTCGTTTTGACCAATAACCGAACCTTGAATAGCCTCTCCCATTTTAATTAAGCGTCCACTTTCTTTCTCAGCAACTCTCTGAACAGGAATACCTGTCATCATGGAAACAACTTCTGCAACATGCTCCTCGGTTACGGTTTCCTTATGGGATTTGCTGTGTTCTTCCCACTTTAACTTAGCAGCATCTAACTCGTTATTTAATTTTCTTTCAGTATCTCTTAATCGAGCAGCTTCTTCATATTGTTGGCTTCTAACAACTTGATTTTTCTCTTCTTTTATATCATCCAGTTTACTCTCAATCTCAATTATCTCCTTGGGAACATTGAGGTTCGTAATATGAACTCTTGAGCCGACTTCATCTAAAGCATCTATAGCTTTGTCCGGTAAGTGTCTGTCAGTAATATAACGTGCGGTTAACTTAACACAAGCTTTTATTGCCTCGTCCGTGTAATCAACATTATGGTGATCTTCGTATTTGTCTTTTATATTATTTAGAATTGTAATAGTCTCTTCAATATTAGTTGGTTCAACCAATACTTTTTGAAATCTTCTTTCTAAAGCTCCATCTTTTTCAATGTACTGTCTATATTCATCGAGAGTAGTAGCACCAATACATTGTAGTTCCCCTCTTGCTAAAGCTGGTTTAAACATATTAGAAGCATCTAAACTTCCAGAGGCTCCGCCAGCACCAATAATAGTGTGAATTTCATCAATGAAAAGAACGATTTCTGGAGACTTCTCTAGTTCATTCATCACTGCTTTCATTCTCTCTTCAAACTGCCCTCTGTATTTCGTTCCAGCAACTAAAGAGGCTAAGTCAAGAGAGACAATTCTTTTATTAAATAAAACACGTGATACTTTTCTTTGAACAATTCTAAGAGCTAGTCCTTCAGCAATAGCAGATTTACCGACTCCGGGCTCACCAATAAGTATGGGGTTGTTTTTCTTTCTTCTACTTAAAATTTGTGATACTCTTTCTATTTCAGCTTGACGACCAACTATTGGATCTAACTTTCCTTCTTCCGCAAACTTTGTTAAATCCCTTCCGAAATTATCTAAAACAGGCGTCTTAGATTTTGAGTCAGAAGGCTTTCTCGAAGAACCTCCTGAAGAAAAATTTTCTTCACGTTCATCATCAGCAGGACTTCCTGGTAGCTCTGCTTTTGGGTTTTGATATCCTTGTTCCATCATTAGTTCCAATTCCTCTTTTACGAGTGTATAATCTATTTTAAATTTATTTAATGTTTGCGCAGCAACGTTGTCTTCTTCTTTCAGAATAGAAAGTAATAAATGCTCCGTACCTATCATATTACTCTTAAATAATTTCGCTTCCAAATAGGTGATTTTTAGCACTTTCTCAGCTTGCTTGATTAATGGGATGTTATTCGTGTCTACCTGTTTACTATTTCCATTTTCCAAATTACTTTCCAAAACTTTCCTTAGTTCCTTTAAGTCAATGTTGGAGTTTTCAATAATTTTAACAGCAACACCATCACCTTCTCTGATTATGCCAAGAAGCAAATGTTCAACACCAATATAATCATGCCCAAGTCTCAAGGCTTCCTCTCTACTGAAACTTATTACATCTTTTACTCTTGGAGAAAACTTCGCTTCCATATCTACCTATTTAATTAAAATTTCATTCATCAATATCAGTGAATGCAGAGTTACAAAAATAACACCAAATATTAGTCTTTTTTTATCAAAAATTATCCAAAAAAGAATATTTCAAAGATAAAAAAATCAATTGGAAAATAATTGTCAACAATTACCTTATTTTTCACAGAATTTTGTTAGCAAGTAGCGATTGTTTTTATACCTCTATGAATTAAGGATTGATTATTTTCGAACCGTATTAAACCAAATTTAGTCCTGTCTATTATTATAGACGTTTTTAAAGTTGTTAGGATGCTTTTGGGTTGAATAAATTTGAATAGTTAGATTAAAGAAAATATATGTCAGAAGAAGAAAAAGGAGAGAAAATTATTCCCGTTAGTATTGAGGAAGAAATGAAGACGGCCTACATCGATTATTCGATGTCAGTTATTGTTTCGAGAGCTTTACCGGATGTGAGAGATGGTTTAAAGCCTGTACACAGAAGGGTGCTTTACGGAATGTTAGATTTAGGAATAAGAGCTAGTGGGAGTCATAAAAAATCTGCACGTATTGTTGGTGAGGTTTTAGGAAAGTATCATCCACACGGTGATTCATCTGTTTATGATGCAATGGTTCGTATGGCGCAAGTATGGTCTTTACGCTATCCTTTAGTTGACGGACAAGGTAACTTTGGTTCTGTCGATGGAGATAGCCCTGCTGCGATGCGTTATACTGAGGCTAGACTTCAAAAAACGGCAGAAGAAATGTTGAACGATTTAGATAAAGAAACGGTAGATTTTACTGCTAATTTTGATGATTCGTTGATGGAACCTACGGTTCTTCCTACAAGGATACCTGCGCTATTAGTAAACGGTGCTTCTGGTATTGCCGTTGGTATGGCAACGAATATGGCGCCGCACAACCTTACTGAGGTTGTTGATGGTATTATTGCTTACATTGATAATAGAGATATTGATATTGATGGTTTAATGGAGTATGTTAAGGCTCCTGATTTTCCAACTGGAGGAACTATTTATGGTTACGAAGGTGTAAGAGATGCGTTCCACACAGGAAAAGGTAGGATTGTAATGAGAGCTAAGGCTACTATCGAAGAAATTCGTGAAGGTAGAGAAGCAATTATCGTTACTGAGATTCCTTACCAAGTGAACAAAGCAGATATGATTCAAAAAACTGCTGGATTGGTTCATGAAGGAAAAATTACTGGTATTTCTGAATTAAGAGATGAGTCGGATAGAAATGGAATGCGCATCGTTTATGAATTAAAAAGAGATGCTATTCCAAATGTTGTATTGAATAAATTATTCAAATACACAGCATTGCAAACATCTTTTTCTATCAATAACATTGCTTTAGTTAAAGGTCGTCCAGAAGTATTGAATCTAAAAGATATGATTCACCACTTCGTGGAACACAGACATGAAGTAATTGTTAGAAGAACAAAATATGAATTAAGAAAAGCTGAAGAGCGCGCTCATATTTTAGAAGGTTTAATCATTGCATCAGATAACATAGATGAGGTAATTAAAATCATAAGAGCTTCCAAGAATGCTGATGAAGCAAGAGAAAACTTAATCATTCGTTTTAAATTATCTGAAATTCAGTCGAAAGCAATTGTTGAGATGCGATTGAGACAATTGACAGGTCTTGAACAAGATAAGTTAAGGGGTGAGTATGATGAAATAATGAAATTAATAACTGACTTAAAAGATATTCTTGATAATGAGTCTCGTAGAATGCAGATTATCAAAGATGAGATGACAGTTATTAAAGATAAGTATGGTGATGAAAGAAGATCGGTTATTGAATACTCTGCAAATGAAATGCGTATTGAGGATTTAATACCAGATAACGAAGTCGTTATCACAATTAGTCATGCAGGTTATATTAAAAGAACGAATCTAGACGAATACAAAGTTCAGAATAGAGGAGGAGTTGGTTCTAAAGGATCTACGACAAGGGATAAAGATTTCTTAGAACACTTATTTGTAGCGACTAACCATAATTATTTATTGGTATTTACCGAAAAAGGAAAGTGTTTCTGGATGCGTGTTTTTGAAGTTCCAGAAGGAGCTAAGGCAACAAAAGGAAGGGCTATCCAAAACTTAATTAATATTGAGCAAGATGATAAGGTGAAAGCATATATCAATGTAGGAGATGTTAAGTCTGAAGATTATATTAAACGACCAGCTACGCAAGAAGATGTTGACAACGAATTAGCTGAAAATATTGGTGATTTAGTTGATAGACATTATATTATAATGTGTACGAAGAAAGGTGTAATTAAGAAAACTAAACTAGAAGCTTATTCTAGACCACGTACCAATGGTATTAATGCAATTGGTATTCGAGAAGGAGATGAATTACTTGAAGTGAAATTAACTGGAGGTAATCATGAAGTGCTAATGGCTTTAAAATCGGGTAGGGCAATTCGTTTTAATGAGGAGAAGGTAAGACCTATGGGAAGAACAGCTTCTGGAGTTAGAGGAATAACGCTTTCTAGTGATTCTGACGAGGTTGTAGGAATGGTTACTGTAGAAGATTTCACAAAAACAATTTTAGTTGTTTCTGAAAAAGGATATGGTAAACGTACCTTATTAAATGATCCAGAAACAGGTGAGGCTATTTATAGAGTAACTAACCGTGGTGGTAAAGGTGTTAAAACATTAAACGTTACGGATAAAACAGGAGATCTTGTTGCGATTAAAGTTGTAACAGACGAAGATGACTTAATGATTATTAATAAATCTGGAGTTATGATTCGTATGCATGTTGATTCTTTGCGCACAATGGGTAGAGCAACTCAAGGAGTTAAGTTAATTGACCTCAGAGGGAAAGATACTATAGCAGCCGTAGCTAAAGTCGAAAAAGACGATAGCGAAGACGATTCCGTACAACTGTCGGAAGAAGATGTAGAAAACTTGAACGAAACAGAAGGGGGAGAAAGTCCTTCAACTGATGAGAATAGTTCAACTGAAGATTCTTCTGCCGAGGAAAGCTCAGAAGAATAAATTATTCAAATCTTTAAATATTAATCCCTCATTCTTTAATCGGTTTGAGGGATTTTTTTTGAATATTGTAACAATGGCAAAGATTTTGGTAAACGCATTATGAAATTATTAGTAATATTGCATCATTGAAAAAACATACAAAAATGAAAAAATCAGTAATTATATTATCCATGTTGTTTATTGCAATAACTGGAAGTGCTCAGAAAAATGAATTAATCAACGCTGCTATCGAAATGAAAGGGATAAACCCTTTAAGGTTGGCGATGTCCATTGCTCAGAAAGCAGATGGCGTTGCTGATATGAAGAAGAAAATCATTAAAGCAAAAGAGGAAATTGATATTTGCCAAGCAAAACAAAAGGAGACAAGTTCTTTAACAAAAGCTAAAGATCTTGGTAAGATGCACTATTATACAGGTCTTATATATATGTCTTATCCAATGTTTGCTGAAGGAGATGAAGCTATTAAAAAGGATGTTGAAGCAAATGAAGAAGCTTATGCTAAAATGGGTTCTGAATCATTTAAAGCTAGTTTAGCTGCTAGTGACTATTATAAAGAAGAAATTACGGGAATGATGGGGCAAATGAGGGTAATGGCTTTTAATGGTGGAGTGCAATTATTTCAAGATAAGGATTTCGAAAATGCTTATTTAGCATTTGTATCTTCTGTTGAAGCTTATGATATCTTAGGAAAACAAGATACGGTTGCAATGTATTATGCTGGATTATCAGCAGATAATTTGGATGAATACGACAATGCATTAAAATACTACGGAATGGCTGCAGCACTAAAATACGGTGGTGACTCTAAAACGCACCAATTAATGGTAAAAGTAGCTACTCGCAAGAATGCAGGAAATCCAAGTGAAGAGTCTTTTAAAATTATTCAAGAAGGGAGAGCATTGTATGCTGGAGACTTAAACTTGATTTTGGAAGAGTTTAACTACTACTATAAAACGGGTGATGCAGTTAAAGCACAAAATAGCTTACAAGAAGCTGTAAAAGCGGATCCTGAAAATCCAGTTTTACATTTTAATATTGGTGCTACATTTGATGAAATGTCAACAGCAGCGCACAAAGAAGGGAAGCATGAAGATGCAGCGATATTCGTAACAAAATCAGCAGATGCTTATAAAAAAGCAATTGAGTTAGACGTTAGTTACATGGATGCTTACTTTAACTTAGGAGCATTATACTATAATGAAGCAGCGGAATTAAATAATATTGCTAACAAAATTGAAGATGCTAAATTGTATGAGGAGGAAAAAGCTAAAGCAGATGAAATGTTTAAAGCAGCAATCCCTCAATTAGCAAAAGCACATGAATTGGCTCCAGAAGATATAACTACTTTAAAAATATTGAAAAACATCTACATTCAAATAGATGATGAAGCAAAAT